>Ga0182740_1000206_pt1 | contig 93199 bp, 101 predicted proteins | sample eDN5th37CKraftBY_FD_128872 | JGI IMG/M metagenome (GOLD analysis project Ga0182740, IMG submission 128872) | Enriched backyard soil microbial communities from Emeryville, California, USA - eDNA 5th pass 37_C Kraft BY (version 2) (version 2) | ecosystem: Environmental > Terrestrial > Soil >...
AAATCGAAGACGCTCATCCATCACCGAAGTCTCTCTCCACGGCATCGACACCTCCCGGCCCAAAACCGAAAAGTGTAACCCATGTCTCCGGTACGAACTGTCACCTATCTCTCAGGTCGGGCACAAGGTCTTAACGCGCCGCCCGGCGAACAGGTCTTCTTCCCCCTCAGATGAAGCTTGCATAGGCTACCCGCCTAGTGACGGGCGGCAGCGGGATTCTCGGGAAGTAGCCCACAGAAAGCGAGCCTCATTCTGCTGAAACGTTGACCTTCCCTCTCGGATCACGCCTCAGGATCCAGCACATCGGCAACCTTGTTCCGCTGGCGCGCCGGCAGCAGCGTCATCGTCAGGATGAAGGCCGACAGGAAGAAGCACACCGTGTTGGTGAGGATGATCGGCCATTCGACGCGCAGGATGCCGAAGACGGTCCACAGCGCGAAGCCTGCCACCGTCACCGAATACATGCGCCGGGAGATCGCCTGCGTGTCGCGCGTCTTGATCACCTTCCAGGCCTGAGGAACGATGCTCGTCATCGAGCAAAGAGAGGCGAGGTAGCCGATCGCAAGTGTCACATCCATGCGGTAGCCTCCGGGGCACTTTGGCGCGCAAGGACCTTACGCAACCGTCGCAGGCTGATTCTCATCTGCTTCATCCGGGTCATATTCGGCGAACCGGCTGGCCGCGCGGTTGTTCCGCTTGAACGTGCGGTTCATCCGCATCAACTTCTTTTCGCCTGCCGCGGAACCGCCCCCGCCTTCCGGAAGTTGCTGTGCGAGTTGCTTCACACACAGGACATGATGACCCACGGGCGCGCCATCCTCCCCCACCTCGAAGTTCTGGGCTACAGCCTGACGCTGAAGGACCGAAGCGGTTTCATCGGCGACCGCGCGAGCAACCGCGCCTTCTTTGCAATCCTCGACGAACTGCGTGAACCGCTTTGCGAGGCGGGAACCGACCCGTTCGACAACAGGGCGACGGAGGACCTGACCCTCAACGATATCGACGCCGCATGGGACGCAGGTGACGTGTTCGCGGCTGGCGTGGTGTTTTCGGCGGTGGAAGAGTTTGCGCAGCGTCTGGCGCGCGTCGTGCGTGCCTACCGCCTGGCTGACGAGCACTGGGCCAAGGTCGGACGCATCGCGGTCGGCGGCGGCTTGCGCGACAGCCGCATAGGCGAGATCGCCATTGGCCGAACCACCGCCATCCTGCGCTTCGAGGGGATCACCGTCGATCTCGTGCCGATCACCCAAGACCCGGACGAGGCGGCGTTGCTCGGCGGACTGCGCCTCATCGAGGAAGAAGACCTGCATGGCTTCTCGCAGATGCTCGCCGTCGATATCGGCGGCTCGAGCATTCGGGCCGGCCTAATCGAGTTTTCACCGAAGGCGCCGCACGATTTGTCGGAGGCCGCGGTTATTGCGCTCGACCAGTGGAAGTATGCGGAAGAAGACAAGGAGCCGAGCCGCGACGCGGCGGTCGAGCGACTTGCGCAGATGCTGGGCGAGCTGAAGGCGAAAGCTGGCAAGAAGCTTGCCCCCTACCTCACCCTCGCCTGCCCCGGCTGTATTCTCGATGACGGAGGCATCCGCGACGGCGCACAGAACCTGCCGGGCGACTGGGAAGCCGATGACTTCCGCCTGCCGGAAGCACTCGCCGCGCATCTGGGCGTCGAGTTCGAAATCGTCATGCACAACGACGCGGTCGTGCAGGGACTGAGCGAAGCCGACCAGATGCATGAAACCGATTGCTGGGCCGTCATCACGATCGGGACCGGGCTTGGCAACGCCGTCTACCGGAACAGCGACGCTTAGCTCCTCCACTTTAGCGGTAACTCGAACTTCTGCTATGTTTGAACCACTCGGGGCAGAAGCAGCAGCGCCGAGCCAGCCGGCGCGACCGGGAGGATGAGCCTTCCCGGCTGAGGCAAACAGGCTTTGCCTTCGGACTGGAGGTGCACGCCATGTGGTTCCTGCCACTTAGCGTCACCCTGGAAGTGAAACGGACCCGGACGGGCTGGCTATTCCGTATCCGGGTCCACATCATCTTCTAGGAAAAGGAGGGGCAGGCTCACGCCTGTCTCTCCGCTCCAGTAATATATGCTTTTGCCACCCCACAATTCAAGCGACCGTCCACCTGCCTATTCTATCGGCGCGACGGTATCCGCGACGGCCGCTCCGCGTTCGCCCATCGGCCGATCGGGACCGTGCGTCGTGTCGATAGCGGTCTGATGTTCCAGCTCGGCATTAAGCTCCGCGCCGACGAGCAAGATGATGACGGAGATCCACGTCCAGATCATGAAACCGATCACGGCGCCCAGCGAGCCATAGGTCGCGTTATAGTTGGCGAAGTTCTCCAGGTACCAAGAGAAGCCGATCGACACGACGAGCCAGATGATGGCTGCAAGTGCCGAGCCCCAACTCACCCACCGCCATTTGGCCTTCCTGCGGCTCGGCGCCCAGCGGTAGATGAGCGAGAAGACGAGCGCCACCGCCACCAGCATCAGCGGCCAGCGCAGGATTCGGATCAGAAGTTCGGTGATGCCTTGGAGATGAAGAAAAGCAAGCACCGCCGGCACGACGCCGATCAGGATGATGAAGAAGATCGCCGCAACCAGTCCACCGAGCGTGAACGCCAGCGACATCAGGTTGTACTTGATGAAGCCGCGTTTCTCGTCCTCCTCGTAGACCACATTCATCGCGTCGAAGATTGCCTTCATGCCGCTGTTGGCGCTCCAGAGCGCGACGAGCAGGCCGAAGATGAAGCCGAAGCTGAGCGCGCCCGCATCCTGCCGCGCCAGTGACTGCAACTGTGTTTCGATGAGGTCGGCGCCGTCCGCAGGGAGAACGCCGTCCAAAACGTCGAGATGCTCAGCGACAGTCAGCGGGTCAGCGACAAAGCCGTAGATCGAGACGAAGGCCGCGAGCGCGGGAAAGAGCGCCAGGAGCAGGTAGAAGGTCACACCCGCAGCGGTGAGCATGATCCGGTCCTGAGAGACCTCGCTCACTACCCGTTTGATGACCGACCACCAGCCCCTGGCCGGTATCGCCCCGGGGCTATGGGCATCGCGCCCGTGCGCGTCGCGTTCAAGAGAGTCGTCAGAGACCATCTATTACTCCGGCAGCAGGATCCTGTTATGGCTGGCGCGCTTCACGCCGCAACGATGATCACGGCCAGCACCACCAGCGCAAACGCGATTGCAGCCGCCAGGATCCATGTCTGGCGCTGGCGCTTTTCCCGGGCGGCTCTTTCCGGTTCAAACATGCGCATCGCAGTGGCATCGGTGCCGTGGTGATCAGACGGGTCTGGATTGTATTGGGCAGCGCGATCGAGCCGCACACTCTCTTCATCGAGGGGTGTGCCACCCGCCTCACCGTCGGTTTCCATCGGGGCTGCTGCCGGGTCGAAACCCGGCTTCTTGTCGCCGCTCCTGCCGCGCTGGATGTCGCCGCGAATGTTCGCTGCCGTTTCTCTTTCGGATGAAGTCATCACTCTTTCCTTTTTGAGACCGAGCAAGCGGAAGATGTTTTTGTTCCCGCACCTTGCGACCGGGCGTCGTAGGAAGATTGTCCCCACGGGGTATCCGCGCCGCGACTTTTGCGGCATTGTGACCCCCGAGAGGGAGGCTGCGAATGGAATTGCCCCGACTGACGGACCGGCCGGCCCTGAGCCATCTCAGGCTCGCGACCGGAGAACTTCATCGGCGCCTTGAAGATCGGTTTGACGCGGTAACGGCGCTTGGTGATCCGGACCGACGACCGCAGATCGTCGCCCGCTATCAGAGGCTCTACAGTGGAGCCTTTCAGACCCTCATGCCGTGGCTGTCGGGCATCGCGGGCCTGGAAATGGAGCGGCGCGCGGCGCTGCGCTGGCCTGAAGGATTTATAGGGCAGGAAGCAGAAAGCCCCTTCCCGAAGCCGGCCAATACCCACGAGGCGCTTGGGCTGCTCTATGTCATCGAGGGATCGACACTTGGGGGGCGGCTGATCCTGAAGGCGCTGGCGCGAAAGGGGATCATCGATCGGTCGCTGTCCTTCCTCGACCCGTATGGCAATGACTCGGCGCGCATGTGGCGCGCGGTGCTCACGGTCATCGAGCATGAGGGCCAGACCGGCCCAGCAGAACTTGAGAGCATCTGCCGCGGCGGCGTTCGCGGCTTCACCCATGCGGAAAACACGCTGTGCGGAGATGCGCATGAACTTCCAGTCGCCTGACCTCACAAGCTGCGACCGCGAGCCGATCCACATCCCGGGCTCGATCCAGCCGCATGGCGTCATGCTGGTATGCAATGCGGCATCGGGCCGGATCGCGCACGTCGCAGGGGACGTAGAAGGCAAGCTCGGCATTACGGAATGGGCAGGCGCGCAACTTGCCGATCTTCTCGGTGCAGATGTCGCAGCGTCGATCATGAACCCGGGCGAGCTTTTGCCGCGCAGCATCAGGCCGCCGCTCGCGACCGAAGCTTTCGACGTTAGTGTTGCCCGGCAAGAAGGCGAGTTGCTCATCGAACTTGAGCCGGCTGGTCCCACTCAGGAGCTTTCGACGCTTCTTCCCCGGCTGGAGGCCGCCGTTCAGGCGTTCGACAGCGCGCGCGACCTGACCGCGCTCGCACGTGCAGCCGCGCAGGAGTTTCGGCGCCTGACCGGCTATGACCGGGTGATGGTGTACCGCTTCCTCGATGATGCTGCCGGTCGCGTCATTGCCGAGGCGTCCGGCCCGGGAGCTGACTCGTTCCTCAACCACCACTTTCCGGCCAGCGACATCCCGGTGCAGGCGCGGGCCCTCTACGTGCAGAACCTCGTCCGCGTCATTCCGCAGGTGGACTACGTGCCGGCGCCGCTGCGCCCTGCTCGTCCGCCCGAAAATCCGCTCGACATGAGCGACTGCGTGCTGAGGAGTGTCTCGCCCGTCCACCTGCAATATCTCAGGAACATGGGCGTGGCCGCCTCCGCATCATTCTCGATCGTCATAGACGGCGCGCTGTGGGGACTGATTGCCTGCCACAATTTCTCTCCGCTGCAGATTCCGCTCGATGTCCGATCCGGCTGCCGCGCTCTGGCCGTCAGCCTGGCGCGGCAAATCAAGGCGAGGAACAACACCGACATATATCGGGAGCGCGTGCGGCTGCGCACCTTCGAGGACCGCATCGTCGAAATCCTCAGCCGCGAGGGCGCGATCGACGTCGCGCTGTCGAAGCACCTGCGCGAGGTGCAGAAGATGCTCGACGCTGACGGTGTTGCCGTCATTCGCGGGAGCGCTGTCGTCCGCGAGGGCGCCTGCCCCGGCGATGAAGACGTACGGATCCTCGCCGACTGGCTGGTGCGCAAGGAAGGTGATCCGATCTTTGCAACCCATGAACTCGAGGCGCGCTCGCTCCTTTCGTCCGAAGCCGTTCCGCTCTCCGCCGGGTTGCTGGCAATGAAGCTATCGTCCGAGCCATGGATCGTTATGTGGTTTCGCGCCGAAATCCTTGAGGAGATCAACTGGGCGGGGAATCCGCACAAGGCTGCAAACCTCGACAGCGATGGCAATCTGCGGCCTCGCGCAAGCTTCGAAGCATGGAGCGAGACGATCCGCGGCAAGGCGCGGCGATGGAGCCTGCCGGAGATCGAGGCGGCTGAACGGCTCTCGGTTGCCATCCGCAGCGTCTGGCAGACGCGGCAGATCCGCGATCTCAACAAGGAGCTCGTCGCTCTCCTCGAGCAGAAGGACACACTGCTGAAGCAACGAGAATTCCTGCTCGGTGAGGTTAACCATCGCGTCCAGAACAGCCTGGCGCTGGTTGCAAGCTTTCTGTCGCTGCAGTCGCGCGAGACGGAGGAGCCATCGACCCGGGCTGCACTCGAGGAGGCCCGGCGGCGCATCTCGGCGGTGTCGCTTGTCCATCGCCGCCTCTATGGCGCAAATTCGATCCGTACGGTCGAGGGCGCTCGCTATCTCGATGAACTGCTGGACGATCTGCTGGCGGCCTCAGGCGAAGAATGGAAGCAGCAGGTAACGCGCGACTTCGACCCGGTGCTGCTGCCGAACGACCGGGCGATCAGCCTCGGCCTCATCGTCACCGAGCTTTTCATCAACGCGCAAAAATACGCCTACGGCGGCGCGGCAGGCCCGCTGCACGTGGCGATGAAGGAGAGCGGCAGCAGGGTGATCGTCAGCGTCGGTGATCATGGCGCCGGGCGCGGAACAACGCGTACCGGGTTTGGGTCTCGCATGCTGGATGTACTGGTCAGCCAGCTCGCCGGGACGCTCAAGTACAGCGACAATCATCCCGGAACGCTGGCGACGCTGACCGCGCCGATCGATCCGATGGGAACAGGCTCCTAAGGCAGGGCGCTTGTCATCTGGCGGCTTCAATGGCATCGCAAGGGCCGACTGTTACGGATTTGCGCCTTGACCAACATGACGCCTGCGAACTCGATCCCCGTCTCCTGGCTGCAGCCTCTGCCTGAAGGCTACAAGATTCCGATCTGGCGCTGGATCCTGTTGCCTGCAACGGCGCTGATGCTGAAGCGGCAGAAGGGCGTCTGGCGCAATGGGACGCTGCATCTCGACAGCGACAAGCTGCGCTTCGAACAGGCCCGGCTGGTTAAGTCTGCTCAGGGCGTTCCTGGCTGGTCGATCCCGCTGGGCCACATATCCGGCATTTCGTTCACACCGGGCACGTTATCCGAGCGGCTGGAGCTTTCGACGAGAGATACCCAAATTCGGTTTATGACGGTGCGCGCCGAACCATTCGTTGATCGGCTCAGGGCGGCTGTGGCTGCCTGAGGCGCTGCCGGCAAACGCCCACGCGGCAGTTCCTTGCTACCGTCTGGGAGAACCGGGCAAGACTAAAGAAAGTATTTGCCGTCCATCACCATAGGTAAAATGTTTCCTGGGCCTATATTGGCTGTTGCCACTTGGCGAACTGCGATGATTGCGCTTTAGTGACAGCGGGGTCCCCTTGGGAGGAAGGGGGTGGAGGAAACGGTTTGGCTACGGACATTCTCATTGCAGAAGACGAGCCGAGCATCCTAGAGGCGCTGAGTTTCGTCCTGCAGAGAGCAGGCTGGTCGGTTCATTCCGTGACGGACGGAGAAGCCGTCATGGACGCTGTCCTTGCGACTCAACCGCGCGTGCTGGTGCTCGATGTCATGCTGCCCAAACGGTCCGGCTTCGACGTGCTGAAGCAGATCAGGGCAAATCCGCAAACGCAAAACCTGCCAGTACTTGTCCTGACGGCAAAGGGGCAGCAGCAGGACCGGCGAATCGCAGAGGAGCTGGGGGCGGACATGTTCGTCACCAAGCCCTATTCCAATGCCGACGTCGTCGACGCTGTCCGCAGCCTGCTCGATGTGCCGACGGCACTGGCAGGCCCATAACGCCAGGGACGCGCATCGATGACACGCCGGAAGCTCATCGCCGCTGCGCTGTTCTTCACGCTTTTCGGCGTCATCGCGCTGCTGCCACCGCTGGTCCTGCTGTTCCGCTTCGATGCGAGGATCGGCGGGGTGCCGGTGGAGACGGTCTACGTCTTTGTCCTTTGGGCGATCCTGGTGATCGGCGCGCGCTGGTTCAGCCGCGTCCTGCCGGATGACGACCAGCTGCTGCGGCACTCGCAGGACCGCGAGCCATGACGCTCACCGCCGATTTCGTCATCGCCACTGCCGTGGCCTATGTCGGCCTCCTGTTCCTGGTGGCATTCCTCGGCGACCGGCACACGCGCAACCGCCAGGGCGGGTTCCTGCGCTCGCCCTTCGTCTACACGCTGTCAATTTCGGTCTACTGCACGAGCTGGACGTTTTACGGCGCGGTCGGCACGGCTGCGCGCACCGGGCTTGAGTTTACGACAATCTATCTGGGTCCGACGCTCGTCTTCATCGGCTGGTGGTTCATCCTGCGTCGGCTGGTTCGCATCAGCCACGACCAGCGCATCACCTCGATCGCTGACCTTCTGTCCTCGCGCTTCGGCAAGTCGAGCCCGCTCGGAGTGCTGGTGACGATCCTCGCCGTCATCGCCATCGCTCCCTACATCGCCCTGCAGCTCAAGGCCGTCACTTCTTCGATCCAAGCGATTGCCGGATCGTCCGAATACGGACACGGCAGCATTGAGGGCTGGGACGAAGTCGGCCTGGCCTTTGGCGTGGCCGCCGGCATGGCGCTGTTCACGATCCTGTTCGGCACGCGCAATGTCGACGCCAAGGAACAGCACCACGGCGTCGTCGCGGCGATCGCGCTCGAGGCGGTCGTCAAGCTCACCGCGCTCATCGCCGTCGGTGTCTTCGTCCTCTATGCGGGTGGCGGGCTCGAGAACATCTTCACCCGCGCCGCCGAACAGGGGCTCAACATCCACGCCACCGAAACGTTCGGCGACCGCTGGATTGCGACGATGCTACTCGCAGCTTCGGCGATCATCTGCCTACCGCGACAGTTCCAAGTCACGGTCGTCGAGAATTCTGACGAAAGCCACCTGCGCACCGCCAGCTGGGCGTTCCCAGCCTACATGCTGGCGATGAGCCTGTTCATCGTGCCGATCGCCCTCTATGGCCTGACAACGATGCCCGAGGGCTCCAACCCCGACATGTTCACGCTGACGCTGCCGCTGGCTGCCGGACAGGAAGGGCTGGCGCTGTTTGCCTTCATCGGCGGCTTCTCGTCGGCGACGTCGATGATCATCCTCGAATCCATCGCCCTGTCGATCATGGTGTCCAACCATATCGTCGTGCCGGTGATGTTGCGCTTCAGCGCCGACGACAGCCCCGGCGACGGGCTCGGCGTGCGCCGCCTGATCCTCAACGCGCGGCGGCTGTCGATCCTGCTGATCCTGTTCCTCGGCTTCAGCTACTTCTCGCTTACCCGCACGTCCGATGCGCTGGCGCCTATCGGTCTGATCTCGTTCGCCGGCGTCGCGCAGTTCCTGCCGGCCATCCTCGCCGCGCTGTTCTGGCGCGACGCATCGACCAAGGCAGCGGTGGCGGGCGTCACGATTGGCTTCATTGTGTGGTTCTGGTCGAGCTTCCTGCCGTCCTTCGCCTCCTCGTCGCCGCTTGTCGCCGAGATTATGCAGAACGGCCCCGCCGGCCTCGCCTGGCTGCGGCCGCAAGCGCTGTTCGGCCTCGACCGGCTCGATCCTCTCGCACACGCGGTGTTCTGGAGCCTGTTCCTCAACACGACGGTGCTGATCGTCGGCTCGCTCATCACCAGCCAGTCGGCGCTGGAGCACGTGCAGGCAGCGATCTTCCTCAATGTCGCCCGTCATGGCTCAGGCGAGCCCAATCCACTCCGCGGTTCTGCCACCGCCGACGACCTTTTCCTCGTCGCGCGGCGCGTGCTCGGTCACCAGCGCGCTTTTGACCTTTTCCGGGAGGAAGCGCGACAGACCGGGACGGCCTGGACCAGTATCGAGCCGAGCCCGAACTTCATCCACCGCCTCGAACGTGAGCTGGCCGGTTCAATCGGTGCCGCATCCGCGCACGTCATGCTGTCCAAGGTGGTTTCCGGCGGCGTCATCTCGCTCGAGGAAGTCATGCAGATGGCCGACGAGACGCAGCAGGCGATCGAGCATTCGCAGGCGCTGGAACGCGCCTCGGCGCAGCTTCGCGCCACTGCGGAAAAGCTCGAGATCGCCAACCGCCAGCTGCGGCTGGTCGACCAGCAGAAGGACGAGTTCTTGAGCCAAGTGAGCCATGAGGTGCGCACGCCGATGACGGCCATCCGCGCCTTCTCGGAAATCCTGCTTTCGGAAGACGAACTTGACCAGGCCGCAAGCCGGAAGTTCATTTCCACGATCCACAAGGAGAGCCTGCGCCTCACCTCGCTGCTCGACGAAATCCTCGACCTGTCGGCGCTGGAGCGCGGCGAGCGGGTGTGGGAAAGCCGGCCGATCAATGCCGAGGAGACGCTCGATCAGGCGATGCGCGTGTGCGACGCCCTCGCCCGCCAGAACCGGACGCGGATGGTGAGCGGCCCCCGCGCTAGCGTGGCCATCGTCTCGGCAGACGCCGACCGCCTCAGTCAGGTGCTGATCAACCTGATCTCCAACGCGATCAAGTACAACGACGCGGAGAACCCGGAGGTGGTGATCCGCTCCAGGATCGACGGCGAACAATACATCATCGAAGTGGCGGACAACGGATCCGGCATTCCGGAGGAGGAGCGCGGCCGCATCTTCGACAAGTTCTACCGCGGCCGAAATGGCGAGGCGGCGTCCTACGCGGGTGCCGGCCTCGGCCTGCCGATCAGCCAGCAGATCATTGCGCGCATGCGTGGCACGCTCGAACTGGTGCCGAATACGACCGTCGGCGCATGTTTCCGCGCCACCCTGCCACTGGCAGAGCAGGAAAAGCCATCAGAGCCGGAAGAGGAAGCGCGCAAGCCAGCTTCCAAACGCCTGCGGACAAGCGTCTGAACTAGACGTCGAGATTAGTCTGGCCGCCGTCCCACTGCGCGACGATTTCGGCAGCCAGCGCACGGCTGACGCGGCACTTGCGCTCAAGCGCGACACGGTCGAGGCGGGCCACTGCTTCCATCGCGGCCGACAGCGATCGCTCGATGCGGCGGACGAGGAACTGAACGACATGCGGTTCGACCTCTACCTGCCGGTCTGCAAAAAGCTTCGTCACCACCGCCATCATCAGCATGTCGTCCGGCTCGTGGATCTCCACGGTCGTCACCGCCTTGAGGCGGGAGGAAAGGTCCGGCAGCTTGACGCCCCATGCCTGCGGGAAGCGCCGCGAGACGATGAGCAGGCTGGTCCCATTCTGCCGGACAGCATTGATCAAATGGAACATGCCGACTTCGTCGAGCGGGGCGCTGTCGAGGTCGTCGACCAGCACAGGTCCCCTCTCGGCAGCCTCGACGCCCTCCTCGCCGATCCGGTCGGGGCTGATGGCCTGCGCGCCAGAGACCTCGCGCCAAATGGCGGCAAGATGCGTCTTGCCTGATCCGGGCGGCCCGGCAAGCACGACGACGGGCGCTGGCCAGTCGGGCCAGCGGTCAATCAGAGCGACAGCCTGTTCGTTCGATGGCCCCACCACGAGGTCATCGCGATTGTGTGCGGCGTCCAGAACGAGATCCAGAGGAAGTTGTAATGGCTTTTGCACGACAAGTTGGCTCTTAGTTTTCGCGCGCCACGCCGTGACCGCGATACATGGGCGATTCCAGGTAGCGCCTTAGCATGAAACGAACGATCACACCGACCGCAGCCGCGGCTGGTACCGCTATCAACAGGCCCACGAAGCCAAAAAGTGCACCGAAGGCCACCAGCGCGAACATCAGCCAGACCGGGTGAAGGCCGACACTCTTTCCGACCAGGTTGGGCTGCAGGATGTTACCCTCGAAGAACTGGCCCGCAAAGAAGACCACGGCGACCGCCACGATCCACTGCCACTCCGGCCAGAACTGCACGGCGGCAACGCCGAGCGACAGCACCAGGCCGATCAGAGAGCCGACATACGGGATGAAACTGATAAGGCCGGCAAACAGTCCGATCAGCAGGCCGAAGTTGAGGCCCACCAGTGTCAGCCCGAGCGCATAGAAGGCACCCAAGATGAGGCAGACGGTGCCCTGCCCGCGCACGAAGCCTGCGACCGCCTTGTCGATCTCGAGGGCCAACTCGCGCACAGTGTGCAGGTGATCGCGCGGCACCCAGCTATCGACGCGTGCCACCATCTTGTCCCAGTCGATCAGCATATAGAAGGCGACAACCGGCGTGATGACGAACAGGCCGGCAATGTCGATCAGCGTCTTGCCGGAGCTCCAGATCGAGCCGAACAGCGTGCTGACAAAGCCCGTGCCCTGGTTGAGCAACGAATTGATGCCATCACGCAGCGATGCCGGGTTCACGCCGAGGCGCTCGCTCAGCCACTCAGCGTCGAAGCTGGTCACAAGCGCCTGCAGACTGGACAGATACTCCGGCAGCTTGGCGAGGAAGTCGGTGAGCTGGGTGACGAGGATCGGAATGACGAGCATCAGCCCCAGCACCAGCAGGATCACGAACATCACCAGGATGACGATCGCCGAGGCGATGCGCGACAAGCCCCAGCGCTGCAGCCGGTCGGCCACCGGATCGAGGAAGTAAGCCAGGATCATGCCGGCGAAGAAGGGCAGCAGGACCGACGAGAAGACGTAGAGAAAGCCGATGAAGATCGCTGCGGCGACCAGCCAGAAAATGACCTGACGGCGCCAGGCTGACGCCACCATTGCTTCCGCCATCTGGTTTTCGATGTCACCGTTGCGATTGTTCATGGTGACCCATGTGCCTCAGCCATTGCACGAGATAGGCCGCTGCGGAAGCGACGGTCAAGAGGCCGCAGATAATGACAAGCCCGACGCGCAATGGGCCAAAAGCGATTTCGAAGCCAAGCTCAGCCAGCACCACGATCGCCAGTACGATCTGGGCAGCAGTGTTTGCCTTGGAAACCATCAGCGGCTTCACGTCGACGGGCTGGCCCATAACGCTGGACAGCAGCACGGCGGCGATGATCAGCGCATCGCGCGAGACGACCACGATGACGAACCACAGCGGCAGCTCCTTCATCAGGCCGAGGGCGAGGAAGACAGTCACCAGCAGGATCTTGTCGGCCATCGGGTCGAGATAGGCGCCAAGTTCGGTGCGCTGGTTGAAGTGCCGCGCGACGAAGCCATCGATTGCATCAGATAGGCCGGCGGTGACGAAAAAGATCAACGCCCAGACGACGTTGTCGCTGGCCAGCGCCCAGACCACCGCCGGCACCAGCAGGAAACGAAACACCGTGATCAGATTGGCTATGGTCAAACTGGCAACTGGCTCCTCGCGCGGCGGGGTCGCGATGGCATATACATGAGGTGATAGCCAATATGGATCAAGTGCGGCTCACGGTGTCCGCTTTCCACGGCTTTCACCCGCCGCGCGACACAGCCGACGCTTGCGGCAGCGGGTGGATCATGCGAAGAGCCCGCATCGGCAATACCATCAAGGTGGACGCGCCATGAGCGACGAGAATAACGGCCTCACCTACAGCCAGGCAGGCGTCGACATCGACGCAGGAAACGAGCTGGTCGAGAAGATCAAGCCAATGGTCCGGTCCACAAGACGTCCGGGTGCAGATGGCGAAATCGGCGGCTTCGGCGGCCTGTTCGACCTGAGGGCGGCAGGTTTTAACGATCCGGTGCTAGTGGCTGCGAATGATGGCGTCGGCACCAAGCTGAAGGTGGCGATCGAGGCCAACAAGCACGACACCGTCGGCATCGACCTCGTCGCCATGTGCGTCAACGACCTCGTCGTCCAGGGCGCAGAGCCGCTGTTTTTCCTCGACTATTTCGCGACCGGCAAGCTCGACCCCGAGCAGGGCGCTTCGATTGTTAGTGGCATTGCCGAGGGCTGCCGCCAGGCTGGCTGCGCGCTGATCGGTGGCGAGACGGCCGAAATGCCGGGCATGTACTCGGAAGGCGACTATGACCTCGCTGGCTTCGCGGTGGGCGCGGCAGAGCGCGGCGCACTGCTGCCGACCAACGACATCGTCGAGGGCGACGTGCTGCTCGGCCTCGCCTCCTCGGGGGTCCACTCGAACGGCTTCTCGCTCGTGCGCCGCATCGTCGGGCGCTCCGGCCTTTCGTGGAACGACCCTGCCCCGTTCGACAAGCACAAGACGCTGGGCGAGGCGCTGCTGACGCCGACGCGCATCTATGTGAAGTCGATCCTGCAGGCGATCCGCTCGACCCACGGTATCAAGGCGCTGGCGCACATCACCGGCGGCGGCTTCCCCGAAAACATTCCTCGCGTTCTGCCGAAGGACTATGCGGCGGAACTCGATCTCGAGGCCATCAGTGTCCCGAAGGTGTTCTCCTGGCTTGCCAGCACCGGCGGTGTCGCGCACCATGAGATGATGCGCACGTTCAACTGCGGCATCGGCATGGTTCTCGTCGTGGCAGCCGGCCAGGCGGCACAGGTTGCCGCCGTGCTGACGCAGGCCGGCGAGACCGTCACGACCATCGGCCGGATCCTTCCGCGCCGTGATGCCGGCGTCGTCTACCGGGGAGAAATCGGGCTTTGACCACGCAGAAAAAACGCGTTGCGGTTCTCATTTCAGGGCGCGGCTCCAACATGCTGGCCCTGCTCGAGGCTGCAGGCGATCCGAACTACCCGGCGGAGATCGTCGGCGTGATTTCGGACAATCCGGACGCAAAGGGGCTCGCCATCGCGTCCGCGCATGGCATTTCGACGGCTGCCTTCCCGCGCCGCGACTATCCAAGCAAGGAAGCGCACGACGCGGCGATTGACGCTGAGCTCGAGCGCCTTGAGGCGGACATTGTCTGCCTCGCCGGATACATGCGGCTGCTCACGCCGGGCTTTGCGCGCAAGTGGGCAGGCAAGATGGTGAACATCCATCCGTCGCTGCTGCCGCTATTCAAGGGCCTCGACACGCACAACCGCGCCATCGAGAGCGGCATGCGCGTGCATGGCTGCTCGGTCCACTTCGTCACGCCCGAGCTGGATGACGGCCCGGTGATCGCGCAGGCAGTCGTCCCAATCCTGCCGACCGACAACGCGGACAGCCTCGCGGCGCGCGTGCTGACCGTCGAGCACAAGCTCTATCCGCTGGCCGTGAGGCTGCTTGCTCTCGGCAAGGCGCGGATGGAGAACGACAAAGCGGTCCTGACGGGCGTTGCGGCCGAAGGCGCGCTGATGTCTCCGGGTTCAGCCCCGGACGACGTCGACATCGAAAGCCTAGCGCGGATGACGCCGTAAAGTTTCAAAGGAGCGGTCCTCGGACTGCTCCTTTTTCGTTTCAGCAGCTCACAAGGCTGATGGCCGGTTCTTCCAGCTCGGCCGCCACATCCAGCGCACGCACCCAGACCCGGTTGTCGTGGAAGGCCGCACCGCCACAAGGTGCAGCCGCATCCGCGCCAGTGAGAACATTGATACCCTCCCCGCGCTCGTGAGCCGAGTTCGGCCAGATGCCTTCGGCAATCACGACGCCGCGCTTGACGCCATCGAACAGCTTCGCATGCAGCACGACTTCTCCGCGCGTGTTGCCGATCTCGACGCGCGCGCCGTCGGCAATACCGAGCCGAGCCGCATCCTCCGGGTGAAGCATCAGTTCAGGACGCCCTTCCCGCTTGAAGGAGCCGGGCGTCTCGGTGAAGGTCGAGTTGAGGAAGGTGCGAGCTGGCGACGTTGCCAGCCGGAACGGATGCTCCTCGTCGGCAACCTCGATCAGGTCAACATGGTCCGGGAACTCCGGCAGCACCTGGTACGGCCCCTGCAGGCCGATCGAGCGCGGCGGCGTGTTCGGAACCGGGGTGCTCTCCCACTGCGGGCGGAAGCGGAACTTTCCATCGGGATGGCCGAAGCCGTTGATGTAGTGCGCTGTCTCGAATTCCGGCTGGACGTCGACCCAACGGTTTTCCTTCAGCGACTCGTAGGTGCCGTAGTTGTGGCGCGCGAGAATGCGGTCGATGTGCTCGCGCTCGGTGAGGCCGAAGCCCGGCTGGTCGGAGACGCCAAGGCGCTTCGCCAGTTCCTCGATGACGTAAAGGTTCGTGCGCGGGCCTTCCGGCGGATCGATCAGCTTGGGCCCAAGCACAATGTACTGGTGGCCACCGCCCTTGTAGATGTCGTCGTGCTCCAGGAACATCGTGGCCGGCAGGACGACATCAGCGAGCTTCGCCGTGTCGGTCATGAACTGTTCGTGCACGCAGGTGAAGAGGTCGTCGCGGAGAAAACCCTGTTTCACCAGCCGCTGCTCGGGGCAGACATTGGCGGGGTTGGTGTTCTGGATGAGCAATGCCGTCACCGGGGGCCCGCCATGCAGTGCCTCGGAATCGCCGGTGAGCACACGGCCGATCTGCGACTGATCGAGGTGGCGGACGCGCGGGTCCTTCATCTTGATACCCTCGACCGTCGACAGGTCGAGGCGGTAGATCGCGCCGTTATTGTGGAAGGCGCCGCCGCCCTCGTACTGCCAGCAGCCGGTGACCGCGGCGATTGAAGCCGCCGCATGCATGTTCACCGCGCCGTTACGCTGGCGGGCAAAGCCATAGCCAAGGCGGAAGAAGGTGCGCTTGGTCGTTCCGACGAGACGGGCAAAATCTTCGATCTCCTGGACCGACAGGCCGGTTATCGCCGACGCCCATTCCGGGGTGCGGGTCCGCAAGTGCTGCTCCAGGCCATGCGGATCGTCGGTGTACCTTTCGAGATACTCCCAGTCGGCGTAGCCATCGCGGAAGAGCACGTGCATTACCGCGCAGGCCAGCGCGCCGTCGGTGCCGGGCTTCAGGATGAGGCCCATGTCGGCCTGCTTCATCGTCGCGTTGTCGTAGATGTCGATGACGACGATCTTCGCGCCCCGTTCCTTGCGAGCACGGATGGCGTGGGTCATTACGTTGACCTGGGTCGCCACCGCATTGGTGCCCCAGATGACAACGCAGTCCGACTTTGCCATCTCGCGCGGATCAGGGCCAGCAAGCCGGCCGGTGCCCATAACGTAGCCGGTCCAGGCGAGATTGGTGCAGATCGTGCTGAAGAAGCCTGAATACTTCTTCGCGTGCCGCAGCCGATTGATGGAATCGCGCTGCACGAGGCCCATCGTGCCGGCGTAGTAGTAGGGCCAGACGGTTTCGGAGCCGTAGCGAGCCTCCGCCTCGAGAAACTTCTCGGCAACGAGGTCGAGTGCGGCTTCCCAGCTCGCTTCCTTCCAGTTGCCCTCGCCCTTGGCGCCGGCGCGGATCAGCGGCTTCAGCAGCCGGTCGGGATGATGAACCCGCTCGGCATAGCGCGCGACCTTGGCGCAGATGACGCCGGCCGTGTAGTCGTTGCCCTTGGCGCCATGGATGCGGCCGATGGTGCGCTTGTCGATGATCTCAACGTCTAGCGCACAGGTCGAAGGGCAGTCATGCGGGCACGCGGAGTGCCCGACGCGGATCTCGGAGACTATGTTCATCATTGCAACCTAGCGGAATTCGCGGGCACGGAGTAGAGCCAGTCTTGCTCAATTAGGTTTGCACGGAGAGACGATGAACTACCGCCACGCCTATCACGCGGGGAATTTTGCCGACGTGATGAAGCACATCGTGCTCGCCCGCATCCTCGAATATCTGAAGCGCAAGGAAGGTGCGTTCCGCGTCATCGACACGCACGCCGGCATCGGCCTCTATGACCTCACCTCCGAGGAAGCGCAGAAGACCGGCGAATGGCTGGGCGGTATCGGCCCGCTGCTTGAAGCAGATTTGCCGAAAGACGTTGCCGACCTCGTGACTCCCTACCTCGACGCGGTGAGGAGCGTGAACTGGGAAGGCGGCGTGCGCCACTACCCCGGCTCGCCAATGGTGACGCGCTACCTGATGCGCCACATCGACCGGCTCACCGCGATCGAACTGCATCCGCAGGACAGCGCCACCCTCAAGCAGCGCTTCTCCGGCGACTGGCAGGTACGCGTGCTGGAGCTCGACGGATGGCTGGCGCTCGGGGCGCATCTGCCGCCAAAGGAAAAGCGCGGCATGGTGCTGGTCGACCCGCCCTTCGAGCAGGAAGGCGAGTTCGAGCGGCTCGTCTCGGGGCTCGTCAAGGCACACAAGCGCTGGCCGGGTGGCACCTATGCGCTGTGGTATCCGATCAAGAACCGCAAAGCGGCGGCGGCATTCCGGGAAGTACTCAAGGAAACCGGCATCCCGAAGATGCTCGACATAGCCTTCGAGATCCGCAAGCCCGGCGCCGAGGCCACGTTCGACGGCAGCGGCATGGTTGTCGTCAACCCGCCCTACGTGCTCGAAGATGAAATGAAGGCCGTTCTTCCGGCATTGACCAAGGTTCTCGCTGAAGAAAAAGGCGCCTATGCAGGAGCAACCTGGCTGACGGGCAAGCCTTGATCAGCGCTTGACCGGCGGTAAGTCTATGATCACACTGGCGCACCGCAGAAACGTCGGACGAATCTTCATCAATCGGATCATCACTCGGAGGCCACATATGAACCGTATCGCCAAAATGCTGCTGGCATCGATGCTCGCGGTGGGCGGCGGAAGCGTCAGCGCGTCGGCCGCCGACATGGTGATGGTGAACTATTCGGATCCCGGCATTTGCGCCCAGCCGGCGGTGTTGAACCGCATCACCAATCGCTTCTCCTACCAGGTCCGTCACGTGCCGAACCTGCCGCAGGTCTCGATCGTCGACTATTACGGGATCGGCGAGAGCCGTCACCTGCCGCGCATCAAGGACGTACGTCCGATCGACCGCCGCTACTGCTTCGCCAAGGCGCAGCTTTCGGATGGCCGCACCCGTGACGTCTGGTACCTGATCGAGAAGCCGCTAGGCTTCGCCGGCATCGGCAGCAACGTCGAATTCTGCGTCTCCGGCTTCGATCGCTGGCACGTCTACGGCGGACGCTGCCGCACCGTCCGCTAAGCGCAGCAATCCATGTCGAGACGCGTAGCCACGCTGGCACTTGGGGTTCTCCTGAGTGCCTGCCAGCCTGATTCTGCCGGCAGCCTGCCGCAAGGCGACGGATACGACTTCTTCGTGCTGTCGCTAGCCTGGTCGCCGACCTATTGCGAAATCGAGGGCGACCGGGCCAGCCGCCAGCAATGCGGCAGCCGCGAGAGCTTCGACTTCATCGTCCACGGCCTGTGGCCGCAGTTTGAACGCGGCTGGCCAGAATTCTGCCAGTCGCGCGAGCCATCCCGCGTGCCAAACGATCTCGTCCGCGAAGTGGCCGACATCATGCCGTCGGCAGGTCTCGTAGGACACCAGTGGCGCAAGCACGGTTCCTGCGCGGGCCTCAGCCAGCGCGACTATTTCTCGCTGGTGCGCACCGCCTGGGAGAAAGTGAAGATCCCGCGGGTGTTCGAGGATACCGGCCGCGACCTGACGGTCTCGCCGGTGGAGGTCGAAGATGCCTTCCGCAGTGCCAATCCTTCCCTACCCGCTGATGGCATTGCGGTAACCTGCGAGAACCGGATGATTAGCGAAGTGCGGATCTGCATGACGAAATCGCTGGAATTTCGCTCCTGCACCGAGATAGACGCCAAGGGCTGCAAGATGCCCCGCGCTTCGCTTCCGGCATCTGCACGATAGACAACAATCGGCTCTGCGCTCCAGCGAGCGCTTGTGATCGGATTTCAGGAGAGTTTCATGCCGGTCGTACTTTATTCGCCTTCGTCGCCCTTTAGCGCGAAGGTCCGCATGGCGGCGCTTTGGTGCAAGGTCGATCTCGAGGCGAAGGCGGTCAACACCAGTGAGGAGCCGGAAGAGCTGATCTCGGCAAATCCGCTCGGCAAGATCCCCGTCCTCCTCACCGAGGACAGCGGCGCGATCTTCGACAGCCGCGCCATCACCCAGTACCTCAACCGGATCTCGGGCAACGCCCTCTTCCCGCGCAACGCGGCGAAGCGGCTTGACGCGGAGCGTCTGGAAGCTCTTGCAGACGGCCTGTGCGACTGCCTGCTGGCGCACGTCTACGAGCGCCGCTTCCGTCCGGAGGAAAAGGTGCACCAGCCGTGGCTCGACAAGCAGTGGAGCAAGGCCGTTCGCGTGCTTGACCACCTCAATGAGAACGCTCCGCGCGTGACCTCCAAGACCGACGGCGGCCAGATCGCCCTTCGAATCGCGCTCGGCTATCTCGACCTGCGCTTTGCCGACAGCAACTGGCGTCGCGGCCGGCCGAAGCTTGCTCGCTGGATCAAGCGCTTCGACGAGCGCTTCCCCGAACTGCTCACGGTACTGCCGAAGTGACCCCCTCTTTCAGGTGACCACATGGAAAAAGGCCCGGATTGCTCCGGGCCTTTTTGACTGGAGGTGGTTACGCGAACTCAGAACTTGTAACCAACGCCCAGCGTAACGCGGTGGTTGCTGGAGTCGTACTCGGAGACGGTGCCGCCGAGGTTGAAGTCTTCAGAACCGTAGTCGGTGTAGCGGTATTCGCCGCGGGCGAAGACCTTCTCGGTCAGACGAGCGTCAACACCGGCGCCGACCGTGTAGCCGAGCATGGTGTTCGAGTCGCGGTTGCCAGCGTCGTCGCTGACGCGCAGCTTCTCGGCAGCGCCACCGAAGGTACCGTAGACGAGGACGTCGTCGGTTACAGCCATACCGGCGCGAGCGCGGATCGAGCCGTCGTAGCGCGAACGGGCGCGGACGCCAGCGTTGGAGCCGTCAGCGTCGTTGTAGTTGATGTCGCCCTCAAGACCGTAGACGAACTGGCCGCTCTGGAAGTTGTAGCCGCCGAAGACGCCGCCAAGGAAACCATCGGTCTCGATGTCGTTGCCCGGGGTCTCGACGCTACCGCTGAAGCCGTAGCCGAGCTGAACACCTGCGTAGGGGCCTGCCCAAGTGGCAACCGGGGCCGGCTCGTAAACCGGAGCAGGTGCCGGCGGCTCCTGATAAACAACGTCTGCCGCGAAAGCCGGAACAGCGACCAGAGCTGCAAGGCCGGCCACAGAGGCGAGAGCGAATCTCGAAGTGGTATTCATGTTGGTACTCCTTTGCCGCAAGGAAGCCGTACTCGCGCTTCCCCCTTCGCAGAGCCGCGCCGACCACTGGGAGGTAGCGGCCGTTTGCGTCTGCATGTTTCCTATCTGATGCTTGAATGCGGCGTAACCTGACCTGAAATTGGGTCATTCGCTGGCGGGATTGAGGCAGGATTTTGGCGTTGCGATTCAGCAACAGGTGCGGGCAGCGTCAGCTCTTAAGTGCGGTGATTGTAACCCCGACATACTCGCAGTCGTCGAAGACGTCGGGCTTGCGCGTTTCGACCGTGGCGGCCGCAACTCCCGGTATTGAAAGGACAAATTCCAACACGCGCTGCGCCACGGTCTCCTGCAGCTGGATGTGCGGCTCGTTCTGGAGGCTCCGGATGAAATCGCAGATCGCGTCGTAGTCGACAGTCGACCGTATGCTGTCGCTGGCCCCCGCAGGGCCTGTGTCAACCTCGAGTTCGACGCTGACGAGAAAGCGCTGAGGCGCGGTTTTCTCGTGCGGATGGATGCCGATCGAGAGGCTGATTTCGAGATTGCGGACGACAATCGTCCTTCGGGTAACAATCATTCCTGCACCACAAATGCGACGTCACGCTGGAGCGACATGAGGTGCTGCCCTCCGTCGAGCACGATGATCTCACCATTGATCGACGTCGTGCGCCAGATGAATTCGACTGTTCGAGCTATCTCTTCGGGTGTGGTCCCTGTCCCCGTTAGGCTGTGCCGCCAGCTTTTGCGGAAGTTCTCCTCGCTCTGATTGCCGCTGATGAGGGTCACCCCCGGCGCGATTCCCGCCACGCGCATACGACCGCGATAGTGCATCGCGAGCATATCGACCGCACCCTTCAAAGCGAATTTGGCGAGGCTGTAGCTGAAGAAGTCGGGATTCGGCGCGAAGACCTTGTTGTCGAGCATGTTGACGAGTACCGCCCTTGGACTCGCCACCTTCGCAAACTCGCGCGCGATCACCATTGGTGCGACGAGGTTCACCGCCAGCAGGTCTTTCATCATGGCGGCATCGAATTCGGACGGCGAATCGTACTTGAAGGTCGAGGCGCTGTTGACCAGGAGGTCGATTGGCCCCATCCGCGCCCCGACCCGCTGGACGAGCGCTGCCGCCTGGGCATCGTCGGCAAGGTCGGCCCTGAACGTTTCGGCCCGCGCACCCATCGCGGTCATTTCAGCCGCAAGGGCTTTCGCGTCGGATTCGGACAAGTTGAAGTGGATGGCGACGTTGAAACTCGCAGCAAGGTGGCGCACCATCGCCGCACCCAAGCGGCGCGCGCCGCCCGTCACGAGACAGAGGGGACGTGCTTCATCCTTTGCCGGCAAGTGTGTTCTCCTGGGAAAGCCCCGCGCCACGAGGCGACGCAATTGAGGAATGCACATACTGACGCTATCCCGGCAAGGCTAGCCTATATAAGGATGCATGCCCATATCGGGATCAGCATCAGCTGGATATGAGCCGGAACTTGATGAGTCGCCACCTGAACCAGTCCCCCGACGCACCTGACGACATCCTCGAAGACGACACGGAAGCTGAGGTGCTCGATGAGGGCGCCGAGGCTGCGGTGCCGGCTGTCGACTGGGATGGCGTCAAAGGCGAGCATGAGGGACTAAAAGGGCCGGAGCTCATCCAGGCACTGGTGAAGCGCCTGCCGAACGCGCCGGGCGTCTATCGCATGATGGATGCCAATGGCGACGTGCTCTATGTCGGCAAGGCGCGCAGCCTCAAGAAGCGCGTAACGGCTTACGCCCAGGGCCGCTACCACACGAACCGCATCGGCCGGATGGTGCGCGAGACCTGCGCGATGGAATTCGTCGTCACCCGCACGGAGACCGAAGCGCTCCTGCTGGAAGCGAATCTCATCAAGAGGTTGCGGCCGCGCTTTAACGTGCTGATGCGGGACGACAAGTCGTTCCCCTACATCCTGATCACCGGTGACCATTCCGCGCCCGGCATCTTCAAGCACCGCGGCGCGCGCACCCGCAAGGGCGACTATTTCGGCCCGTTTGCCTCGGCAGGCGCGGTCGATCGCACCATCAACGCGCTGCAGCGCGCGTTCCTGTTGCGCTCCTGCACCGATTCCTTCTTCGAGAACCGGACGCGGCCGTGCCTGCTCTACCAGATCAAGCGCTGCTCAGGTCCGTGCACCGGCGAGATCTCCCGCGAGGACTATGCCGAACTGGTAGCCGAAGGTAAGGCGTTCCTGTCAGGCCGCTCCGGCAAGATCAAGGAAGAGATCGCCGCCGCGATGCAGCGGGCATCCGACGAACTCGATTTCGAACGCGCCGCGATCTACCGCGACCGCCTCGCCGCGCTCAGCCACATCCAGAGCCATCAGGGCATCAACCCGCAGTCGGTCGACGAAGCGGACGTCTTCGCCATTCACCACGAAGGCGGGCAGAACTGCATCGAGGTGTTCTTCTTCCGCACCGGCCAGAACTGGGGCAATCGCACCTACTTCCCGAAGGCCGACCCGCTGCTGGAGCCGGCCGAGGTTTTGGGCGCGTTCCTGGCGCAGTTCTATGACGACAAGCCGCTGCCGCGCACGATCCTGCTGTCGCATCCGGTCGAGGAGCAGGAGCTGCTCGAGGAAGCGCTGTCGACCCGAGCCGGCCGCCGCGTGACAATCTTCGTACCGCGCCGCGGCGAGAAGAAGGACCTGACAGACCACGCGCTGCAGAATGCGAAGCAGGCGCTCGGCAGACGGCTGGCCGAGACGTCGTCGCAGGCGCGGCTGCTGCAGGGGCTGGCCGACACCTTCGGGCTCGAACGCGCCCCACGCCGTATCGAGGTCTACGATAACTCCCACATCATGGGCACAAATGCGGTCGGCGCGATGATCGTCGCGGGACCGGAAGGCTTCGTGAAGAACCAGTACCGCAAGTTCAATATCAAGTCGCCAGACACCACGCCTGGCGACGATTTTGGAATGATGCGCGAGGTGATGCAGCGCCGCTTCTCGCGCCTCATCAAGGAGCATGCGGCGCCGGATCAGGAGCAGCCCGAGCTTGCCGAGGACGAACCCGAATCCGACGCCTTCCCGGCATGGCCTGACCTCATCCTCATCGACGGCGGCCAAGGCCAGATGACCGCCGTACGCGCCATCCTCAACGAGCTCGGCATCGCAGATAAGGTCAAGGCGATCGGCATCGCCAAGGGCGTCGATCGCGATGCAGGGCGCGAGCGCTTCTTTATCGAAGGCCGCGAACCCTTCATGCTGCCGCTGCGCGATCCGGTGCTCTACTTCATCCAGCGCCTGCGCGACGAGGCCCACCGCTTCGCAATCGGCTCCCACCGCGCCCGCCGCAAGAAGGAGATGGTGCGCAATCCGCTCGACGAGATCGCGGGTATCGGCCCGACCCGCAAACGCGCGCTGCTGCACCATTTCGGGACCGCAAAGGCGGTGAGCCGCGCGGCGATCGAAGATCTCATGCAGGTCGAAGGCATTTCCGAGCGCGTGGCGAAGTTGATCTATGGCCATTTCCACGAGAATGGATGAGCCAGAGGCGGCTCCGGGCGTCTTGCCGCGCTTCGCGAGGTTGACCCCGCCCCGTCCGTCCTGATTACTAGACGAAAGAATCTTTGCGAAAAGCCATGTCGAAGCGCGCGTTCAACCTGCCCAACATGCTCACCTATGCCAGAATCCTCGCGGTTCCGGCGATCGTGCTGTGCTTTTATCTCGAGGGCAGGATTCGCCCGACCGAATGGTGGCGATGGGTGTCGTTCTGGCTGTTCGTGGCGGCGAGTGTTACCGACTATTTCGACGGCTACATCGCCCGCATCTGGAAGCAGACGTCCAATATCGGCCGCATGCTCGACCCAATTGCCGACAAGCTTCTCGTCTCGGCGGTGCTGCTGTTGCTGGCCTACGACCGCACCATCGACAAGTGGACGCTCTGGGCGGCGATCATCATCCTCTGCCGCGAGATCCTCGTCTCCGGCCTGCGCGAATACCTCGCCGGGCTGAAAGTGTCGGTGCCGGTCACGAAACTGGCCAAGTGGAAGACCACCCTGCAGCTGATCGCGATCGGATTCCTGCTTGCGGGCCCAGCCGGCGACCAGATGTTCCCGTATGTCACGGAAATCGGCAGCGGCCTGCTGTGGGTCTCGGCGCTGGTCACGCTCTACACCGGCTACGACTATTTCCGCGCCGGCATGAAGCATTTCGAGGACTAGGGATGGTCAAGCTCAGATACTTCGCGTGGGTGCGCGAGCGGATCGGGAAGGCCGAGGAGGACATCGTCCTTCCGGCGGAAGTGATGTCGGTGCGCGACCTGCTGCTGTGGCTGAAGGAGCGTGACGAGGGCTATGCCAACGCGCTGCAACATCCCGAGGCAATCCGCGTTGCCATCAACCAGGAGCACGCCGACCACAACGAGCCGGTCGGCAGCGCGCGGGAGATCGCCCTCTTCCCGCCGATGACCGGGGGCTGAGATGTCCGCGCGGATCGAGCCGATCGTCCGGGTGCAGGCCGAGGATTTCGACGCCGCGCAGGAGATCGCGCGGCTGACCGCGGGACGCACCGACATCGGCGCCGTGGTCACCTTCTCCGGCCTCTGCCGTGATGAAAACGGTGCTCTCTCCGCGCTCGAGCTCGAGCATTATCCCGGCATGGCGGAGGCGGAGATTTCTCGTATCGCCAATGAGGCCACCGAGCGCTGGCCGCTGACCGGCCTCACCGTCATCCACCGCTACGGCATGATGCGGCCGGGTGACAACATCGTGCTGGTGGTGGCTGCGTCCAGCCACCGGCAGGCGGCATTCGAGGCCGCATCCTTCCTGATGGATTTTCTGAAGACCCGCGCGCCGTTCTGGAAGCGCGAGCATCGCGCTGACGGCATGCCGGGCGAATGGGTCGCCGCGAAGGAAGAAGACGACGCCGCGCAGGCGCGCTGGCGCTAACCGCCTTTTCTTGAATCCCCCGAAACAATCACGACCTTCCTCCAAGCCGGAAAACGAAAAAGGCCGGAGCTGAGCTCCGGCCTTTATTCTCCAACAGCTACAACGCGTTAGCGCCGTGTGCTGCCAATTTGATTCAACCGACGATCTCGGTCTCGGAGAACCAGTAGCGGATCTCCTCGGCAGCTGTCTCCGGACCATCCGAACCGTGGACCGAGTTCTCGCCAATCGACAGCGCGAAGGTCTTGCGGATGGTGCCCTCGGCAGCCTGCTCCGGATTGGTGGCGCCCATCACTTCACGGTTCTTGGCGATTGCGTTCTCGCCCTCGAGAACCTGCACGACGGTCGGGCCCGACGACATGAACTCGACCAGCTCGCCGAAGAACGGACGTTCCTTGTGCACGGCGTAGAAACCCTCGGCCTCGCGGCGGCTCATCCAAACGCGCTTGGAAGCGACCACGCGCAGGCCCGCGTCTTCCAGCATCTTGGTGATCGCGCCGGTCAGGTTGCGCCGGGTTGCGTCGGGCTTGATCATCGAAAAGGTGCGTTCGATCGCCATTGCTCGTCCTTCGGTATCTTTTGGTTGATTGGGTTGCGGGTCTATACAGGTGACGCGCGATGTTGTGAAGAGGCGGCTTGGGGCCCAAGCGCGCGGCATTTTTGAAAGACGATATCCATGAGGCAACACTTCCGTATGTTCGCAGCCTACAACCGATGGGCCAATGCGAGGCTCTATGAAGCTGCGTCGCAACTCACGGTGGAGGAACTCAATCGCGATGTCGGCGCGTTCTTCCGTTCGATGATCGGAACGCTCAACCACATCCTCGTCGCCGACCGCATCTGGATGAAGCGGTTCACCGGCCAGGGCTCCGCCCCGAGCGAACTCAACGCCATCCTGCATCCGGATCTACCGTCGCTCGCAGAGGCGCGTGCCGCCGAGGACGCCCGCATCGTCGAGTGGATCGAATCTCTTCCGGACAAGGCGTTTGCCGGTCGCTTCACGTACCTGACGGTGACCGACATGCGCACGATCTCGCAGCGGCTGGCTCCGGCGCTCGCGCATCTGTTCAACCACCAGACACACCACCGCGGCCAGGCGCACACGATCCTCACCGCGCTCGGCAAGGACGCGCCGCAGCTCGACCTGATCTACTTCCAGCGCACCGAGGATGGCCGCGCCTTCGCATAATCCTCTAACCGCCGCTGATCGCGGTGATGATGAACACCTCGGCGCCGTCTCTAAGCGACGTCGAGAGTGTGGAACGATCGCCATCCACAAAGACGTTCATGTGCTTGCGGATCGCCGGGCGTGTGTCGCAGATGCGGTCGCGCATGCCCGGCCAGCGCCGGTCGAGCTCGTCGATCACTTCGCGTACGCTCGCAGCCTCCAGCTCGACGCGGCGGGACGAGCCCGGAAACAGGTCGACCAGCAGCGGCGACAATTTCACCGTGACCGTCATCAGCGCTCGATGACCAGGGTCTCGACAGAGGAGATCGACGGTAGGTGCTCTGCGATGCAGCTCCAGCTCTCGCCCTCGTCGCCAGACGCGAACAACGCGCCGCCGGATGTGCCGAAATAGACGCCTGCGGGCTCGAGCCGGTCGGTTGCCATTGCCTGTCGCAGCACACCGAAGAAGGCGTTTTCCTGCGGCAATCCTTGGCGCAGGTCTTCCCAAGTGCGACCGCCATCTCGGGTGCGCCAGACGGCGGCCTTGGCGTCAGGCACGAAGCGGCCGTAAATGTCACCGTTGAGCGGCAACAGGTAGAGCGTCTCGCGCTCGCGGGGATGGACGGCTGCCGGGAAGCCGAAGGTGGTGGGAAGCCCCTCCTCTATGCTCTGCCAAGTCCTGCCACCGTCCTCGCTGCGGTACATGCCGCAGTGGTTCTGCTGGTAGAGAAGATCGCCGCCCCCGGGCGCCTGCACGAGGCAGTGCACGCACTGGCCGAATTCGGGATAGCGCTGGTCCTCTGGCATGAAATCGGCACGGGTGCCTTTGTTGCGCGGCTCCCACGTCCGACCACCGTCCTCAGTATAGAAGACGCCGGCCGAAGAGATGCCGACCCAGATGCGGGATTCGTCGGCCGGATCGGGTACGAGTGAGTGCAGAATCAGACCCGCACCGCCCGGGTTCCATTCCGTCCGGGTCGGGTGGTTGCGCAGGCCCTCCACATGGCTCCAGCTTTCCCCGCGATCGTCGCTGGCAAACAGGCCGGCGGGCTCGACGCCCGCGTAGAGCGTGCCGTTGCGAGCAGCCAGGCTCCACACCGACTTAACCGGCTCCTCGCCTTCCTTGTAGGCGAGGCCCGCGCTGGAATGCGTCCAGCTATGGCCGAGATCATCCGACTTCCACACCGCCGGGCCGAACCATTCGTTGCCGCCCGCGCCGTAGATCGTTCCCATGTTCTGGTCGGCGATGACATGCTGCATCGGCCAGGTCTCGCAGTATGGCCCGCGCAGGTCCCACTTACGCCGGTCCGCATCGCTCTCGGCGATGAAGACGCCCTTCTTGGTGCCGATTAGTACGAGTACGCGCTCCGGCATCGGTTTTCTCCCTCCGGAATAGATTTCGTCTAGACCCCTCCTCGCGCAGCAAACTTTGCTGGACAAATATGTTGATATCAACATAAAGGAAGCATGTCAAAGCACGTATCAGCTGCCCAGTCCGAGCTCCTGCCATTCGAGGTCACGCCCTATGTGCGCGACACATGCCTGTGCCTGCATCTGCAACGGGCCGCGCGTTCGGCGGCCCGCCTATTCGATAATGCGCTGCGTCCTGTCGGCCTCACCAACGGGCAGTTTTCCCTGCTGATGTCGCTCAACCGGCCGGAGCCGCCTCTCATGCGCGATCTGACGGGCCTGCTGGCCATGGATCGCACCACGCTGACGGCAATGCTGAAGCCGCTGGAACGGCGCGGGCTGGTGGAAGTGACGCCCGACAAGGACGACCGGCGCGGCCGACGCCTCATCATTACGAGCCAAGGACGCGCGCTTCTGGCGCAGGCCCTGACGATCTGGAAGGGCACCCACGCGAAGATCGAGGCCCTGCTGTCATCAGATAGCGACGCGGACAGGCTGCGCGCAGACCTGAAGTCGCTAGGCTGATCCCTTGCGTTCCCCTCGCCGCTCGGTCAATAAGGCCGCACCATGCTCATCATCGACGATATTTCGCTGCGGATCGCCGGCCGTCTTCTTCTCGACCACGCGTCCCTGACCATTCCGGCGGGGACCAAGGCAGGTATTGTCGGACGCAACGGCACCGGCAAGACCACCCTCTTCAAGGCGATCACCGGCGAACTGCCGACCGAGACCGGCTCCATCAGCTTCCCGAAGAGCACGCGCATCGGACAGGTCGCCCAGGAGGCGCCGGGGACCGAGGAGCCGCTGATCGAAATCGTTCTGAAGGCCGACAAGGAGCGCCTGGCACTGCTGGCCGAAGCCGAGACGGCGACGGACCCGAACCGCATCGCCGAGATACAAACGCGCCTTGCCGATATCGACGCCCATTCGGCGGAAGCCCGCGCGGCAACGATCCTCTCCGGTCTTGGCTTCGATGCCGAGGCGCAGAAGCGGCCGGCCTCATCCTTTTCGGGCGGCTGGCGGATGCGCGTTGCGCTCGCGGCGGTGCTGTTCTCGGAGCCGGACCTCCTGCTCCTCGATGAGCCGACCAACTATCTCGATCTCGAAGGCACGATGTGGCTGGAGAGTTATGTCGCGCGCTATCCGCACACCGTGCTGCTGATCAGCCACGATCGCGACCTGCTCAACAAGGCGGTCAACAACATCGTCCACCTCGACCAGAAGAAGCTCACCTTCTGGCGCGGCGGCTACGACCAGTTCGAGCGCCAGCGCGCCGAGCAGCTTGAGCATCAGGAAAAGGCGCGCGTGAAGCAGGAAGCGCACCGCAAGCACATGGAGAGCTTCGTTGAGCGTTTCCGCGCCAAAGCCTCCAAGGCGCGTCAGGCGCAGTCGCGCCTGAAGGCGCTGGAGAAGCTGAAGCCGATCGCGGCGGCGGTCGAGGAAAGCGTGCGGCCGTTCTCCTTCCCGGAACCGGTGAAGACGGTCGCCTCGCCGATCATCACCATGCAGGGCGGCACGGTCGGCTACCAGCCGGGCAAGCCTATCCTGAAAAACCTCGCCGTTCGCATCGACGAGGACGACCGCATCGCGCTGCTTGGCGCCAACGGTAACGGCAAGTCGACCTTCGCCAAGCTGATCGCGGGGCGTCTGTCGCTCGAAACCGGCACGATGACCATTGCGCCGGGCCTGAAGGTGTCGATGTTCGCGCAGCACCAGATGGATGATCTGCGACCGGAAGAAACGCCGGTCGAGCATGTCCGCCGCCTGATGCCGGATGCGCCGGAGGCCAAGGTTCGCGCCCGCGTGGCGCAGATGGGCCTGACCACCGAGAAGATGGACACGAAGGCGAAGGACCTGTCAGGTGGCGAGAAGGCGCGCCTGTTGATGGGCCTTGCCACCTTCGACGGCCCAAACCTGTTCATCCTCGACGAACCGACGAACCACCTCGACATCGACAGCCGCGAGCAGCTGATGATCGCGCTGAACGAGTTCCCAGGCGCGGTTATCCTGATCAGCCACGACCGCCACCTGATCGAGGCAACAGCGGACCGGCTCTGGATCGTACGCGACGGGACGGTGAAGCCGTATGACGGCGACCTTGCCGACTACTACCAGTACGTCACCGGCAGCAACGGCTCCGACAAGCGCGAGAAGAAGGAAGCCGAGAAAACCAACTCGAAGGCTGACAAGCGCCGCGAGGCGGCCGTCCGGCGCGCTGCTCTCGAACCTATCGCCAAGCAGATCAAAGCAGCCGAGGCGCTGATCGACAAGGCTCGCAAGCGCATCGAGGCGATCGAGCAGCAGCTTGCCGATCCGGCGCTCTACGAAAAGAACCCAGCCAAGGCGGCGCAGCTTGCCAAGGAACGGTCCGACCTCGTCGACACCGTCGCCGAGCAGGAGGACAATTGGCTGGAGCTTTCGGCTCAATATGAAGAGGGCATGGCGGCCGAATAGCCGCCGGCTCCCATAAGGTCAGGTCAGCCCCTGCCCCAGCGCGGCGGTGGCGGCTGCGAGTTCGGGTTGCGCTCGCGACGGCGGCGCGCGGTCAGCGCAAAGCCGATGACACCCACGACCGTCATCATCAGGCCGGTGACCATCAGCCCGTCGTCTCTACCCTCTGCCGCTTCCGTCACGATCAGATCGATCGACTCGATCGACAGCCCGTCCGTCTTCAGCGGCGTGAGCGAAGCAAGATAGGCGCGCGCGCCCGTCGGCCCGAACTTTCCGACATCGGCGCGATAGGTTGCTGACAGTGCCTGCGGGCTCGCCAGGATTTCCCGCGCCCGCGCGAAATCGACGCTCTGATGAAGGACGACCGTATCGTCGCCGGTAACGATCAGTTCCAGCACCGGCTCGCCGGCAACTGCCTGGAAGCGGCCATCGATGGTCATCGATAGCGAAAGAGTTAGCGAGGCGGTGGTCTGCGGCAGCTGCGCCGGCGCAAAGCCGGCCTCGCGGGTGTAGAGCGGAAGCTCGTGGCTGGTGACGACCGCCGGCTCCTTGCCCAGCGACGAATTCTGATAGGCGATCACGGCGCCGGCGATCGCCATCAGCAGCAGTAGGATGCTGACGAAACGCCTCACGCCTTCTTCTCCCAGCGCCGGTCCGGACCCTGCTGCCAATAGGTGACCTGATGGCCAGCGGCCTTCATCAGTTTCCAGTGCTCACGCGCCCGCTGCAGCTGGAAGGCGTCATGCCCGTCGAACATGAAGACGGCGCGGGCGTAAGGTGCAAGATCCGGCGGCTCCGCGCCATCGGCGAGGAAGCGGATCTGCGCCGCATTCGGATTGATCGGCCCGGTAGTCAGCAATACCGGCTGACGCTCCGGGAAATTGTCGTGCTCGGACCCGTGCGCGAGGAACGAGTCGTCACGGTAGGTCCAAAGATGCTGGTCGAGGGAATCGCGGCGCTCGGGGGTGCCAAGCTGCACCACCGCGCGCCATCCCCGTTCCAGACTCTTTTCCAGCAAGGCAGGAAGCGCCTCTTCGAGCGTCGACTCGGTCAGATGATAGAAGAGCACTTCCGTCATGGCTGGGTGCTGCGGCTCAGCCTTCGTAGTGGTCGCGGACGAGACGTTCCAGCAAGCGGACGCCAAAGCCCGAACCCCACGACTTGTTGATCTCCGACTCCGGCGAGCCCATCGCGGTGCCGGCAATGTCGAGATGCGCCCACGGAGTCTCGCCGACGAAGCGCTTCAGGAACTGCGCTGCCGTAATCGAGCCGCCATTGCGGCCGCCGATGTTCTTCATGTCGGCGTTCTTGGAATCGATCAGCTTGTCGTAGGCCGGATCGAGCGGCATGCGCCAAACCTTCTCGGCGGTCGCGAGGCCGGCTGCCGTGATGCGGCCTGCCAGCTCGTCGTCATTGGAGAACAGGCCGGCATGCTCGGTGCCGAGTGCGACGATGATCGCGCCGGTCAGGGTCGCGAGGTTGACCATGAAGCGCGGCTTGAAGCGGTCGTTGCAGTAGTAGAGCGCGTCGGCGAGCACGAGACGGCCTTCCGCGTCGGTGTTCAGAACCTCGATGGTCTGACCCGACATGGAGGTGACGATGTCGCCCGGACGCTGCGCATTGCCGTCGACCATGTTTTCTACGAGGCCGATGATGCCAACGACGTTTGCCTTCGCCTTGCGGGAGGCGAGCGCGTGCATGAGACCCGTCACCGCAGCGGCGCCGCCCATGTCGCCCTTCATGTCCTCCATGCCAGCAGCCGGCTTGATCGACACGCCGCCCGAGTCGAAGACGACGCCCTTGCCGACGAACGCGACGGGCTGATCGCCTTCCTTGCCGCCCTTCCACTGCATGACGACGAGCTGTGGCGGACGGACGGAACCCTGCGCCACGCCGAGCAGCGCGCCCATGCCGAGCTTAGCCATTTCCTCGCGGCCGAGCACCTCGACCTCGACGCCAAGCGCCTCGAGTTCCTTCGCCTTCGCGGCGAATTCCTCGGTGCCGAGGATGTTGGCCGGCTCGTTGACCAGGTCGCGAGCGAGGAACACGCCGTTGACGATCGCCTCTGCGTCGCCGAACGCCTTCTTCGCCGCATCCGGGTCGGCGCAGAGGATCGTGATGTTGGCGGCCTTGTCCTGTGCCGGCTTACCGTTGTCCTTCTTCGTCTTGTACTTGTCGAAGGTATAGGAGCCGAGCAGGATGCCCTGCGCCAGCGCGGCGACATCGTCGCCGGACAGCTGCACGCCTTCGGCATCGACGATCACGGAAACGTCCTGCGCCTTCTTCACCGCGCCGTAGACCGCACCGCCAACCCGGGTCCACGTCTTGGCGTCGAGCTCCTCAGTCTTGCCGAGGCCGACAGCGGCGATGCGGTCATAGTCGGTGCCGGCAGGCGCCAGGACCTCGACGGTCGACGCGACCTTGCCGTTGAACTCCGCAACCTCGAAGGCGCGCGCCAGAACCCCAGAAGGATCGGCCGCCCTTGCGGCAGTGGAAAGTGTGCCACCGTCCGTCGCCAGCACGACGACGCTGCCCTTTTTCGGCGTTTCAGTCTTTGCGAAGGAAATTGTCGGTCGGATGGACATTTGAGTTCCTGTCTGGACACTTGAACTGGCTGCGCCTCCCGAAGGTGGGTTCGGCGCGGAGGGCGATAGTCGCCTTTTGAGCACGTTTGACAAGCCCGGCTCAAGCCTCGCGTTGCACAGAGGGCGTGTCGTTTCGTTAACCTTGTTTGTTGGCGATTTATTCGCCAAAGTCGATCACCTTGGCCTGCAAACAGGGTGTCGGGCGTTATCTCGGCGAAATCGGCTGCTGCGGGAACATGAAATTGCTCGCAGTCGGCCGCGTTTCCGCCAGCATGGACTGGATTATCGCGACGCATGAAAGTCGTCGAGTTCTACATATTGCGCCGCGCCACAGCGTATTTCGTCGCCACCCTGGTCTGGGTGCTCGCGATCGTCTGGACGACGCAGATCCTCGCCCGCCTGAACATCGTCACCACCAGCGGCCAGTCCGCGGCCACCTTCCTTGAACTCGCCGCACTGGTGCTTCCGTCAGTCATTCCGATCGTGCTGCCGTTCGCCGTCGGCATCGCAGTGGCGCAGACACTCTCGACGATGAACACCGATTCTGAACTCATCGTGATTAGTGCAGCGGGTGCCCCGCGCATCACGGTGATGCGGCCGATGCTGATCCTCGCGATCTTCGCCTGCATCGCATCTTTCGCCATCCAGAACGTCGTCGTTCCGCCGGCCCGCGAGCGCATCCGCTATCTCGTCGCCGAGGCGCGCGCGGACCTGATCTCGACCATCATTCAGGAAGGCACGTTCCAGAAGGTCGATGACGGCCTCTACATCCAGATCGGCGAGCGCCTGCCGGGCGGACTGCTTGGTGGCATCTTCGTTGCCGACAGTCGCGAGGAAGGGCTCGAACTCATCTACTACGCCAAGAACGGCGTGATGGTGGAACTGGGCGACGAACAAGTGCTGGTGATGCAGGACGGCGTCATCCACCGCAAGACCGCCGATGGCGTTTCGGTGATCCGCTACAAGTCCTACGCATTCGACCTGTCGGAGTTCAAGGCAAGCAGCAATTCCGAGCCGATCCTGTCGCCAAAGGACCGCTCCCTGCCCTACCTGCTCTCGCCCGATCCCAACGACCCATATTTCCAGGGCAAGCCGCTCTCATTCAGCGCCGAGCTGCACCGCCGCCTGACGGAATGGCTCTATCCGCTCGTCTTTGCGCTGATCGGCCTCGCCGTCGCCGGCGATTCCCGATCCTTCCGCGAGGCGCGCATCCACCCGCTGCTCACGACCATGACGATCGCCATGTTCGTGCGCTGGGGCGGCTTCTATTTCGAGAACCGGATCTCCAAGGACGCATCGGTCACCGTCGGCATCTATATCGTGCCGGCGCTGGCGATTGCGGTTGCGGCCTACTTCATCGCCACGAACAGGGTGCTGGAGTTGCCAACTTCCGTCATCGAAAAGATAGGCAACCTGTGGAGCCGCGCGCGGAATAGAATTCTTTCCCTGCGCTCGGGCATATCCGCCGCACCCACGGAGGGCCAGCCATGATCGGCTTCACCCTCGGGCGCTACTTCTTCATGCGCTACCTCTCGATCACCTTCTGGTTCTTCCTCGGTGTCGCGGGTCTCGTCTTCATCATCAGCTTCACCGAATTCGCCGGCCGCGCCGGTGGCCTGCCAAACTACAGCGCGGGCTACGCGCTTGCATTCGCAGCGCTGCAGACGCCGATGATCATGCAGCAGGCAGTCCCGTTCATCTGCCTGATCTCTGGCATCGTCACCCTGGTGTCTCTCAACCGCCGCTACGAACTGGTCGTGACGCGCTCGGCAGGCATTTCAGCCTGGCAGTTCCTGTTCCCGATCTGCCTCGCTGCGTTTTTCTGCGGGGTCCTGGCGCTTGCCGCCCTCAATCCGTTCGCCGCCTACGGCGTCGAGCGCAGCGAGAGCATCGAGACCAACTTGCGAGGCAATCAGCCTAAAGCGATGCCAGACACGCCGTGGATCAAGCAGCGCACCAGCGAAGGCGAGACGATCATCGGCGCGCAGTCGGCACTCAACCTCGGGCTTGAGCTGCACGGCGCGACCTTCCTGCGGATCAACCAGAACGGAGAGATCGGCGAGCGAATCGACGCGCGCGTCGCCCACCTGCGCGAAGGCCACTGGGAGCTGCTTGAAGCCACCCGTTATGGCGAAGGCGGCCTGCCTGAGCATGTGGACATGCTCCAGGTTCCGACCAACCTCACACCGGAATACGTGCTCGAGCGGCTCGCGAATCCGGAGTCGATTCCGTTCTATGAACTGCCGCGCAAGATCGCGGCGGCGCGCTCGTTTGGCCTCAGCGCCGACGCGTTCGCCATGCACTTCCACTCACTCGCGGCACTGCCCGCCCTGCTGGTAACCATGACTCTGATTGCAGCCACTGTTTCCATGCGTTTTGCGCGGATGGGCCAGTCCGTAACGATTATTCTGGGTGGCGTCCTCGCCGGCTTTCTGCTTTATGTCGTTTCTGTTTTAGTACAGGCATTTGGAAGCGCCGGATTCGTGCCGCCCATCGCTGCGGCGTGGTTTCCGGTGATAGTTGCGGGTTTCTTCGGGGTGACATTTCTCTTGTACAGGGAGGACGGCTAGTGAGGGGGGCGCTGGCGGCACAACGCAGCTCGGCCCGCAGGTTGCACCTTTGGGGAGCGACCGCACTGGCCTGCATCATGTCATGCGTCGTCCTTCCGGGCGTGTCCTTTGCGCAGGACATTGACCTGGTCGCCGCGACCGGGGTGTCGACCGACAGCGAAATGCTGCTCGAGGCGGACACGATCGTCTATGACCACGACCAGGCCACCGTCACCGCAGTTGGCGGCGTGCAGATCGACTACGACGGCTATCGCCTCGTGGCGCAGCGCGTTGCCTACAACCAGAACACGTCGCGCCTGATCGCCAGCGGTCGGGTCGAGATCGTCTCCCCGGACGGCACCAAGATCTACTCGGAAGAGATCGACATCACCGACGACTTCCGGGACGGCTTCGTCAACGCGTTGCGCGTGCAGACAGCCGACAACACCTATTTCGCCGCGGAGAACGCGGATCGACGCGAAGGCAACATCACGACCTTCACCCGCGGCGTCTACACCGCCTGCGAGCCTTGTGAGGAAAAGCCCGACCAGCCGCCGATCTGGCGCATCAAGGCGCAGAAGATCATCTGGAACGGCAAGGCAAAGACCGTCCGCTTCGAGAAGTCGCGCTTCGAGATGTTCGGCATGCCGCTGGCCTTCCTGCCGGCATTCGAGATTGCTGATCCGACGGTCAAGCAGAAGTCCGGCTTCCTGTTCCCGCGCTACAAGTCCGGCAGCCGTCTCGGCTATGGCGCTGAGGTTCCGTATTACTGGGCAGTATCGCCGACGGCGGACCTGACCTTCAAGCCGGCCTGGTATTCGAAGCAAGGCTTCCTCGCGAATGCTGAGTGGCGCCAGAAGTTCGACAATGGCGAGTACTCGATCACGGTTGCCGGCATTCGCCAGCGCAGCCCGGAAGAATTCTACAAATCGATCGCACCGGCCTACAGTTCGGACAACGAGACCACCCGCGCGATGATCGGCACCAAGGGCCGGTTCCAGATCAACTCGCGCTGGACCGCAGGCTGGGACTTCCTCGCCCAGACCGACAAGAACTTCGCCTATCGCTACGGCATCGACGGCTACGATCAGCACAGCCGTACGAACCAGATCTATCTTACCGGACTGAACGACCGGAACTATTTCGACCTGCGCGGCTACAAGTTCGACGTGCAGGAGCAGGTGACGAACTTCAACCGCGAAACAGGCGAGCAAAACCCGAACGCGCGTGACGCACGCCAACCCTGGGTCCTGCCCTCCTTCGACTACTCGTACATTCCGGATCAGAGCATTGCCGGGGGCGAACTGTCGATCGACGTCAACTCGCAGAGCCTCTACCGTCGCCTCGTTGATGACGCCGCACCCGTAACGGGGGCCGCCTACGGCCGCCTCGCCGGCATCGAGGGGTGGTCTGGCCGCGTGACAGCCGAAGCCGAATGGAAGCGTTCGCTCATTGCGCCGGGCGGCCTGATGCTGACCCCGCTGCTGCATGCGCGCGGCGATGCAATCGGTGTCGACTTCCAGGGCAACTCGCTTGAGCGCCTCGGTGTGCTCGGCGTCGCATCCGACGTCCGTTCCGCCTACTATCGCGCGATGGCGACTGCTGGCCTCGAAGCTCGCTGGCCGGTGCTGTTCTCGACCACCAGCTCGACCCATGTCCTCGAGCCGATGGCGCAGATTTTTGCCCGCCCGAACGAGCCGCACGGCACCAGCCTCGGCATCCCCAACGAGGATGCGCAGAGCATGGTGTTCGACGCGTCGAACCTCTTCGAGCGCGATAAGTTCTCCGGCTATGACCGCATTGAGGGCGGCGTGCGCGCCAATGTAGGCCTGCGTTACTCCGGCAACTTCGACAATGGCTGGTCGGCGCATGGCCTGTTCGGCCAGTCGTTCCATCTTGCTGGCCGCAATCCGTATGCGCAGCTGGACTACGTGAATGTTGGCGCAGCCTCCGGCCTCGAGACGGACCGGTCGGACTATGTCGGCTCCTTCGGCGTCGTCAGCCCGATTGGCTTCAACGCCAGCATCGGCGCCCGCTTCGATGAGGATAGCTTCGAAGTTCGCCGCACGGATCTGACCGCCGGCTATGCGTCGCGTCCGGTCTCTGTCTCGGCCGCCTACTCGTTCATCGAGAAGCAGCCTGACTACGGCTTTGCCGAGGACCGTCACGAGGTCCGTGGTTCGGCGTCGGTTCGCCTGCACGAGAACTGGCGCGTTTTCGGCAGCGGCACCTACGACATCACCAACGAGGTGATGGTCAGCAAGGCGATCGGGTTCGCCTACGACGACGAGTGCTTCTCGTACACGATCAGTGCGGCCGAATACGTCAACCGCTTCGACACGAGCGACAAGCGACGCACGCTGGGTTTCCAGATTTCCTTGCGTACGCTCGGGGATTTTGCGACATCCACCTCTATCAGCCAGAACTGACCCCTTTGTGCGCGGGCGTCACGCTTTCGCCGCACAAAGGAGGCAGGGATCGTCACGATCCTCGCGTCTGGCACCACAGGAGACTTTTCGGATGAGAACGTTCGGCAGCGTCCTGCGCAGCACCACTCTCGCCTTGAGCCTTGCGCTCGCCGGGGCCGCAGTTCCGCTCCTGGCGCCTGTCGCTCATGCCAGCGAGATCAAGTACATCGTCAACAACCAGCCGATCACGAGCTACGACATCCAGCGCCGCGCTGCCTTCCTGCGGTTGCAGAACCGTCGCGGCAACGTTCAGGCTGCGGCTGCCGAGGAAATGATCGACCAGGCAGTGCGTATGGCGGAGGCCAAGCGCATGCGCATCAACATCTCCGACGAGATGGTTGCCGGCGCCTACGAGCGCTTCGCCAAGTCGAACAACATGTCTGCCAAGCAGATGGACCAGATCCTCAATCAGGCCGGCGTGACCAAGGCCCACTTCCGCGAATACATCCGCGCCCAGATGGCATGGTCGCAGGTTCTGCAGCAGCGCTCGCAGGCCGGCCGCGTCAGCGAGCAGGACGCCGTGCAGCGCATGTTGCAGCAGGGCGGCAACAAGCCGTCGGCGACCGAGTACATGCTGCAGCAGGTGATCTTCGTCGTTCCGGCCAAGGAGCGCGGCAAAATGGGCGTGCGCAAGCGCGAGGCCGAGGCGCTACGCCAGCGCTTCCAGAACTGCGCCACGACGCGCGAATTTGCCAAGGGCCTGATCGACGTCACCGTCCGCGACCTCGGCCGCATTTTGGAGCCGCAGCTGCCCCCCGACTGGGCAGAGCACATCAAGCAGACCAAGCCGGGCCAGGCCACGCGCGTGCGTGAGACCGAGCGCGGCGTCGAGTTCATTGGGGTCTGCAGCGCCCGCGAGGTTTCGGACGACAGCGTCGCCCAGATGGTGTTCCAGTCCGAAAAGGGCGGTGGCGGCAGCCAGGACGACCAGTCGAAGAAGCTGACTGAGGAACTCCGCGCCAAGGCGCAGATCGTCCGTCGCTGATCGGCTTTCGGCCGATCGCCTGCAAGGAGGCGCAGTTGGGCTTGCTAGCGCTCACATCGGGCGATCCGGCCGGTATCGGGCCGGAGACCGCCCTCAAGGCATGGCTTGAGCGGGAGGAGCTGAACACTCCCGCATTCTATCTCCTCACTGATCCGGACGTTCTGCAGGCGCAGGCTGCCAAGCTTGGCCTGAAGGTGCCTGTGGATAGGATGACGCCTGAAAGCGCCGCCGATGTCTTCGCCAGGGCGCTTCCGGTCGTTCCGCTCAAGGCACGCTATGAGAACGAGCCGGGCGCACCGAGCGCGAACAATGCCGCTGGCATCATCGAGTCGATCGAGCGCGCGGTAGAACACGTCAACGCCGGTCGCGCCGATGCCCTCGTCACCTGCCCGATCGCAAAGAAGCCGCTCTACGACGCCGGTTTCCGCTATCCTGGGCACACCGAATTCCTCGGCCATCTCGCGGGCGGCGTGAAGCCGGTGATGATGCTTGCAGGACCAGAGCTGCGCGCAGTGCCGGTGACGATCCACATTGCGCTTTCCGAGGTTCCACAGATCCTCAAGACAGAGGAAATCGTCGAGACGGCCGCTGTAACCGCAGCCGACCTGCGCGAGAAGTTCGGTATAGACGAGCCGCGCATCGCGATTTCCGGTCTTAACCCCCACGCGGGCGAAGGCGGGGCCATGGGGCGCGAGGAAATAGAGATCATCCAGCCGGCGATAGATGAGCTGCGCCGTCGCGGCATCAATGTGCGCGGGCCGCTGCCCGCCGACACGATGTTCCATCCGCAGGCGCGTGCATCCTACGACGCGGCCGTCTGCATGTATCACGACCAGGCGCTGATCCCCGCCAAGGCACTCGCCTTCGACGAGACGGTCAATGTCACCCTTGGCTTACCCTTCATCCGCACGTCGCCCGACCACGGCACGGCGTTCGACATCGCCGGCAAGGGCATCGCGCGGCCGGACAGCCTCGTCGCGGCGCTGAAGCTTGCCCGTTTCATGGCTGACAGGAAGGCGGCACGCGCATGAGCTTCGACGGATTGCCCCCGCTCAAGGACGTGGTCGACCGGTTCGAACTGCGCGCCAAGAAGAACCTCGGCCAGAACTTTCTGTTCGACCTCAACATCACCAACAAGATCGCCCGCTCGGCCGGTGACCTGACGAAGAGCACCGTCATCGAGGTCGGTCCCGGCCCTGGCGGCCTGACCCGCGCGCTTCTCGCAAACGGCGCGCAGCGCGTCGTCGCTGTCGAGCGTGACGAACGCTGCCTGCCGGCGCTGGAGGAAATTTCCGCGCACTATCCCGGCCGACTTGAGGTGATTGCGGGCGATGCGATGGAGACGGATTTTGCGGCGCTGGCAAGCGGCGCAGAGAACGTGCGGATCGTCGCGAACCTGCCGTACAACATCGGCACCGAACTACTGATCCGCTGGCTCACCGGTCCGCAATGGCCACCGTTCTGGACCTCAATGACGCTGATGTTCCAAAAGGAAGTCGCACAGCGCATCGTGGCGAAACCCGGCGACAATGCCTATGGCCGCCTCGGGGTACTGGCGGGCTGGCGCACGCGCGCCAACATCGTCTTTGACCTGCCGCCGCAGGCCTTCTCCCCGCCGCCGAAGGTCAATTCGGCCGTTGTGCACCTCGAACCGCGGGAGAAGCCGCTTGAGGCCAACGAGCGCACTCTTGCGAAGGTCACAGAGGCCGCTTTCGGCCAACGCCGGAAAATGCTGCGGCAAAGCCTGAAGTCGCTCGGCGGCGAGGCGCTGCTGCAACAGGCGGATATCGAGCCGACCCGGCGCGCCGAGACTCTAAGCGTCGAGGAATTCGTTGCGTTGTCGCGACTGGTGGATGGGAAAACCGGCACATGAAGTTGATCTGCGGGATTGTCGTTGCCGTTCTGGGTTTCCTCATGCCCGCAGCAGCCAGCGCCGCTACCCTCTGCACCGTAATCGCGGACGGAACCTCTGGAAAAGTTCTGCTCGAAGAAGGCGACTGCCGCACGCGCGTGTCGCCTGCCTCCACCTTCAAGATCCCCCTTGCGGTGATCGGGTTTGACTCTGGCTTCCTCAAGGACGAGAACAACCCTGCCCTGCCCTTCAAAAAGGGTTATGCGGACTGGGGCGGGCGGGACTGGAAGCAGACCACCACACCGGCGCGCTGGCTGAAACATTCGGTGGTCTGGTACTCGCAGCAGATCTCGCACGCCCTCGGCAAGGAGAGGCTTGCTGCCTACACCACTGCATTCGGCTACGGCAATTCCGACTGGTCCGGCGACAAGGGAAAAGACAACGCGCTCGACCGCGCCTGGATCGGCTCGTCGCTGAAGATCTCACCTGCGGAACAGGTCGCGTTCCTTCGGCAACTCGTGAACCGGCAGCTGCCGGTTTCCAGGGACGCCATGGACAAGACGGACCGGATCATCGAACGTTCGACTGTGGCCGGCTGGACGGTCGCCGGGAAAACCGGCTCGGCATTCCCGCGCAAGCGCGACGGATCTCTCGACCGCGCGCGCGGTTGGGGTTGGTATGTCGGCTGGGCCAAGAAGAATGGCCGCACGCTGGTCTTTGCCCGGCTAAATCAGGACGAGACGTTGATCCGCGCGCCGGGAGGCCTGCGGGCGCGAAAGGAATTCCTGGAAGGCTGGGACCAGCTTGTGAAGCGGCTGCCCGACTGAACAGGCAGCCTCCCAGTCGCTAACCGAGCTTCTCGTCCAGCAGGCCGGTGACGAAGTCGAACAGGCCCGGACGGCGGTCGCGGCGCAGGCGTTCGGCGGTGACGATCGCCCGCACCTCGGAAAATGCCTTCTGCAGATCCTCGTTGATGACGATGTAGTCGTAGTCGAGCCAGTGCTCGATTTCGGTGCGTGCGTTCTTGAGGCGCGCCTCAATCACCTCTTCCGCATCCTCGGCGCGACGGCGCAGGCGCTCCTTCAGCTCGCGCATCGACGGCGGCAAGATGAAGATCGAGACGACATCGCCGCGCATCTTCTCGCGCAGCTGCTCTGCCCCCTGCCAGTCGATGTCGAACAGCATGTCCCGGCCTTCCGCGAGCGCGCGCTCGGCCGGCGCGCGCGGCGTAGCGTAGTAGTTGCCGTGGACCTCGGCCCACTCCAGCAACTCATCATTGCCCTGCATCAGCTCGAATTCGCGCTTGGTGCGAAAATGGTAGTGATGTCCATCGATCTCGCTGCCGCGACGCGCGCGCGTGGTGACGCTGACCGAAAGCTCGAAGCCCTTGTCTTCTTCTAGCAGGCTGCGCGCAATGGTGGACTTGCCCGCGCCCGACGGCGACGACAGCACCAGCATCAACCCGCGCCTGCGGATTGTTGCGTTGAGCGGCGTATCGGCCATGATCTACTCCAAATTCTGCACTTGCTCGCGAAACTGATCGACGACCGCCTTCAGCTCCAAGCCAATGGCCGTAACAGAAGCTGCGTTCGATTTCGAGCAAAGCGTGTTCGTTTCACGATTGAATTCCTGTGACAGGAAGTCGAGCTTCCTGCCGATCGCTCCGCCGCCGGCGATGTGCGCGCGGCCAGCCGCAATATGCGTCTTGAGCCGGTCGATCTCCTCGCGGATGTCGGCCTTGGTCGCGAGAAACGCCGCCTCCATATGGAGCCGCGCCTCATCAAGTGGTGCGTTCGTCTCAAGCAGCAGTGCTACCTGCTCGGCCAAACGCTTGCGGATGGAAGCAGGCTCGCGCGAGGGGTCTGCCTCGGCACGCAGCGTCAGCGCCTCGATGGTATCGAGGTGGGCAAGCAGCACTTTGGCGAGCGCCTGCCCCTCGTTCTCGCGGGCCTGCTGCAGGCCGTCGAGAGCTTCATCCAGCGACGCGAGAATCGCGGCATCGAGTGCGGCTCTGCTTTCCTCGTCTTCAAGCGTCTCCGGCGAATCCAACACGCCGCGCAGCGCGAGCAGGCCATCGGCAGTAGCGGGCGCCACGCCGAACTGCTCCTCGAGCCGCCTGGCGAGACCCGCAAGGTCCTTGAGAAAATCCTCGTTCACAACCGGCTGCGCCAGCGAGCCGGTGCGTGTGAGGTTCAGCGAAGCCTGGATGTTGCCGCGTGAAAAACGCTTCTGGATGGCGGGACGGACCGCCTGCTCGAGCCGTTCGAGACCGGCGGGCAGACGCAGGCGAACCTCGAGACCTTTGCCGTTAACCGACTTCAGTTCCCAGACGAATACGGCACCGTGGTGCTCTCCGGCGGCCCGGCCAAAGCCGGTCATACTCTGCAAACTCATAACGCTACCCCCTGTCCCCGCCGACTAGCCTACTGTGCCGGAGTCTCTCCTCCCGACGACTGAGAAGCTGCTGCCCGCTCGCGTTCGATACGGCGCCAGCGCGCGACGTTTTCGTTGTGCTCTTCCAGTGTCTCGGCAAAGACGTGTCCACCCGACCCGTCAGCGACGAAATAAAGATCGTTGGTCTTCGATGGATTGGCGACTGCCTCCAGCGACGCGCGTCCGGGGATCGCGATCGGTCCGGGCGGCAGGCGATCGATGACGTAGGTGTTGTAGGGCGTCGGCTTCTCGATGTCCGAGCGATAGATCGGACGGTCGGACGGCTTGCCGTCGCCACCGAACAAACCATAGACGATGGTCGGGTCGGACTGGAGCCGCATGCCCTTCTTGAGGCGGTTGATGAACACCGCTGCCACGCGCGAGCGCTCGTCGCCGCGGGCCGTTTCCTTCTCGACGATGGACGCGAGCGTGACGAACTCGTTGATGTCGTTGATCGGCAAGCCCTCGGCGCGACGCGCCCAGATGCTTTCCACCAGCGCCTTCTGGTCGGCCATAAGGCGCTTGACGACTTCCTCGCGCTTCATGCCGCGCGTGAAGCGGATGGTGTCGGCAGCAATCCACCCCTCTTCCGGCAGTTCCGCAGGAAGATCGCCCTCAAGCTCCTCGACCTCGGCGATGCGCTTGAGCGCCTGCTTGACGGTAAGCCCCTCGGGAACGGTCACCGAATGCAGGATCGAGCGCCCACTCACCAGCAGGTCCATGATGTCGTGCATCGAAGCCGCTGCCGGAATGGCGTATTCGCCAGCCTTCAGCTTGCCGTCATTGCCGTAGGCACGCAGGCCAAGGCGGAAGATGCGCGCATCGGAGATAATGCCCTTGCGCTCAAGCAAATCGGCGATCTCACCAACGCCCGTCGAAGGACGGATCAGAATCGTATCGGCGGCAGCGAGCGGGCCAGGGCCTTCAAATTCGGCCTTACCGTACCAGACCGCCGCGAATGATGCGATCGCCACGAAGACGATCACCGACATGACGAAGTTCATGAAGACGACGAACTGGCTGCGCGAGCGGCGCGACCGTACCGGCGGCGGCGTACCGGCCTGCGGCCGCAGCGCTTCGCTTGCGGTCTTGGGCACTATCGGCTTCGCCGACGCGGGCGAAGGAGTCGCTGGCGAGGTACCCTGATCCGCGGAATCGGTCGTCATAGGCCTTGCGGCTCTCCATTGAAAAATAAGGTCCGAGTCGGTTCCCGAACCTAAGCCCGAATGTGGCAGAAATGGCGGCGCACCGCGCCGCCGAAGACGTTACGCAATGTAACGACGGAACACCAGAGACGCGTTGGTGCCACCAAAGCCAAACGAGTTGGACAGCGCCACATCGATCTGCCGCTGGCGCGGCTTGTGAGGAACCAGATCGATGGCCGTTTCACGCTCCGGATTATCGAGATTGATCGTCGGCGGAGCGATGTTGTCGCGGATTGCGAGGACCGAGAAGATCGCTTCCGCTGCACCGGCAGCACCGAGCAGGTGGCCGATCGCCGACTTTGTCGACGACATCGAGATCTTCGACGCCGCATCACCCACCAGCCGCTCGACTGCGCCGAGCTCGATGGTGTCGGCCATGGTCGAAGTGCCATGGGCGTTAATGTAATCGATATCCGACGGAGCAAGCCCTGCCCGCTTCAGCGCGTTGGTCATGCAGCGGAACGCACCGTCGCCATCCTCGGACGGAGCGGTGATGTGGTAGGCGTCGCCCGACAGACCGTAACCGACGACCTCGGCGTAGATCTTCGCGCCGCGTGCCTTGGCGTGCTCGAGTTCCTCGAGAACCACGACGCCTGCGCCCTCGCCCATGACGAAACCGTCACGGTCGCGGTCGTAAGGACGGGAAGCCCTGGTGGGCTCGTCGTTGCGCTCGGTGGACAGTGCGCGGCAGGCAGCGAAGCCAGCCAGCGACAGACGGGTCACCGGAGCTTCCGCACCACCAGCCACCATGACGTCTGCGTCGCCGAACATGATGAGGCGTGCGGCATCTCCGATGGCATGCGCGCCGGTCGAGCAGGCGGTGACGACTGCGTGGTTCGGGCCCTTCAATCCGTGGCGGATCGAGACGTGGCCGGAGACCAGATTGATGATGTTGCCCGGAATGAAGAACGGGCTGATGCGGCGCGGACCCTTTTCCTTCAGGATCATCGCATTCTCGGCGATGCCCTCGATGCCGCCGATGCCGGAACCGATCAGGACGCCGGTAGCCTCCTGCTCTTCCGTGGTCTGCGGCTTCCAGCCCGAATCGGCCAGCGCCATGTCTGCGGCGGCGATACCGTAGATGATGTAGTCGCCAACCTTGCGCTGCTCCTTCGGCTCCATGAAGTCGTCAGGATTGAACGCATTCTCCCCGCCGTCGCGAGGAATGACGTGGGCGATCTTGCAAGCAAGATCGTCCACCTCAAATGTCTCAACGCGACGCGCCGCGCTCTTTCCGGCCAGAAGCTCTTTCCAAGTGTGCTCTGCTCCGACGCCAAAAGGCGACAGCAGGCCCACGCCAGTGACGACAACTCGTCTCATAGCTCGACGCTCAGGTCTGTTTCAGTGCGGCGCGGACGCGAGATCAGGCCGAGGCCTTCTCGATGAACTTGACGGCGTCGCCGACGGTCAGGATCGTCTCAGCGGCATCGTCCGGGATCTCAACGCCGAACTCTTCTTCGAAAGCCATGACCAGCTCGACGGTGTCGAGGCTGTCTGCGCCGAGGTCGTCGATGAAGCTCGCGCCTTCGGTGACCTTGTCGGCATCGACGCCCAGATGCTCGACAACGATTTTCTTGACGCGTTCTGCGGTATCGCTCATTTGCAAACCCTCGACTTCTGAAAGTTGATGGAACTTCGTTAACGGCACGATTGCCGGTAATCAAGATGAAAGATCGGAGCAGAGGCGGCCCATAAACCCGTTTTCTTGTGGTTAGTTCCGCCGATCAGGCTGCTGCCAGACTGCTCCTGGAGATGGTTATCTACCCTCTGCTGCGGCGCCCGATACCAGAAACGGTAACGGGAACCAAGGCAAAAAGACGTCCCTCCGTGCTGATCCTCAGATCATCGCCATGCCACCGTTGACGTGAAGCGTCTGACCGGTGACGTAGCCGGCCTCGTTGGAGGCAAGATACAGCACTGAGGCGGCGATGTCCTCGCCCGTGCCCATCTTGCGCATCGGGATGGCGCCCATGATCGCCTCCTTCTGCTTCTCATTGAGCTTGTCGGTCATGGCCGATTCGATGAAGCCCGGCGCAACGCAGTTCACGGTGACGTTGCGGGTCGCGATTTCCTGGGCCAGCGACTTCGAGAAGCCGATCAGGCCGGCCTTGGAGGCGCAGTAGTTCGCCTGGCCTGGATTGCCGGTCACGCCGACCACCGAGGAGATGTTGATGATGCGGCCGAAGCGGCGGCGCATCATCGGGTGGGTCAGCTCGCGGGTCAGACGGAAGACGGCGCTCAAATTGACGTTGATTACCGCGTCCCAGTCATCGTCCGACATCCGGACGAACAGGCCGTCGCGGGTGATTCCCGCGTTGTTGACGAGAATATCGACGCCCTCGAGCTCAGCCTCGGCCTTCTGACCGAGTGCTTTGACCTCATCCTTATCGGATAGGTTTGCCGGGAAGATCTTCACGCGGTCGCCGAGCTCTGAAGCCAGCGCCTCGAGCTTCTCGACGCGGGTGCCGTGCAGGCCGACGGTCGCGCCGGCGGAATGGAGCACACGTGCAACGGCTTCGCCAATGCCGCCGGTTGCACCGGTAATGAGCGCCTTGCGGCCGGTCAGATCGAACATCTTTTTAATCCCTTCGTGATCGGGCCCACTCCCCTGCTAAGGGAGCGCCGCCGGAAGCATCAGGCCAGTTCGGCGAGAACGGCGTCGATATCGCTCGCCGTGCCGATATTGGCGGTCGCGATGTTGCGGTCAATACGCCGCGCGAGGCCCGACAGGACCTTGCCGGAGCCGACTTCATAAAGCGTGGTCACGCCGTTGGCGCCGAACCACTCGACGGTCTCGCGCCAGCGCACGCGGCCGGTGACCTGCTCAACAAGACGGGCGACGATGTCCTGCGGGTCGGTGATCGGCGAAACGGTCACGTTTGCCACAACCGGAACGACCGGCGCGTTTACCGTTACCTTCGACAGGGCTTCGCGCATTGCGTCTGCGGCCGGCTGCATCAGCGCCGAATGGAAGGGCGCGGAGACCTGCAGCATCAGCGCGCGCTTGGCGCCCTTTTCGGTGCAGATGCGAGCGGCGTGCTCGACGGCAGGCTTCGCGCCGGAGATCACCAGCTGGCCACCGCCATTGTCGTTGGCGATCTGGCAAACAGAGCCCTGCGCGGCCTCGGCACACGCGGCCTCGACCTGATCCTGCTCGAGGCCGATGATCGCGGCCATCGCGCCCTCGCCCACCGGAACAGCTGCCTGCATGGCGTTGCCGCGGATGCGCAGGAGACGCGCGGTGTCGCCGATCGAGAACGCACCGGCAGCGGCGAGCGCCGAGTATTCGCCAAGCGAGTGGCCGGCGACGTAGGCGACCTTGTCCTTCAGCGAGAAGCCGCGCGCTTCAAGCACGCGGATCGCGGCCAGCGAAACAGCCATCAGCGCCGGCTGCGCGTTGGCAGTCAGCGTCAGCTCATCTTCGGGACCTTCCCACATCAACGTGGAAAGCTTTTGGCCCAGCGCATCGTCAACTTCGGCGAATACGGCACGTGCTTCCGGGAAGGCATCGGCAAGATCCTTGCCCATCCCCACGGCCTGGCTACCCTGGCCCGGAAAGGTAAAGGCGATCGTCATGACGGCGTTTCTCCAGCCTGTTGTCGAGCGAGCGTGTGGCGCAAGGAACCTGTGAGGTCAAGGCCGCAATGCAACCGCCGCGCGGCTTGTCCCAGCGCATTTCGCCACCGCAGGTTCCCTTTGGACGAATTTTCGGGCTCTTTATTGACGCAGATGTCCCTTTCGATGGCGGGGCAAACTTGCGTTCGGCGCAAAAACCTGTATAGACGCCCGCAATCTGCCGGTCCCAGCTGGGGGCTGAACGGAGGGCTGTTGCCGTTTCGAATAGAGGCGGCCGCATGTGAGGGCAAGTCTCTCCGCCTCCCGTGTCTCCGCTCTCGACCGTCTCGTCATGCTCCTTTCTTCGGCCGCTTCGCGGACAAGAGAAGTTGCAGAGGCTTAGCCGCCGGGCCCGACAGAGAAACGAAGAAAGGCAAGAGAATATGGCTCTTTACGAACACACGTTCCTTGCCCGGCAGGATCTCTCCGCGCAGCAGGTCGAAGCCCTTGTCGAGCAGTACAAGGCAGTGATCGAATCGCTGGGCGGCACGGTTGGCCGGGTTGAGAACTGGGGACTGAAGTCCCTCACCTACCGCATCAACAAGAACCGCAAGGCGCACTACACGCTCATGGACATCTCGGCTCCGGCCGCTGCCATCCAGGAGCTCGAGCGACAGGAGCGTCTGTCGGAAGACGTCCTCCGCTTCCTGACCGTCCGCGTCGAAGCGCACGAGGAAGGCCCGTCGGCAATGATGCAGAAGCGCGATGACCGTGAGCGTGAAGGCCGCTTTGGCGACCGTCCTCGCTTCGGCGATCGTGATCGTGGCCCGCGCCGTCCGCGCGAACAGGCTGAAGGAGCAGCGGAATAATGGTCGACATCAACCAGATCCCGACTCGGCGTCCGTTCCACCGTCGCCGCAAGACCTGCCCGTTCTCCGGCGCGAACGCTCCGAAGATCGACTACAAGGACGTCCGTCTGCTGCAGCGCTACATCTCGGAGCGCGGCAAGATCGTTCCGTCCCGCATCACGGCTGTCAGCCAGAAGAAGCAGCGCGAGCTCGCCAAGGCGATCAAGCGCGCCCGCTTCCTCGGCCTGCTTCCGTACGTCGTGAAGTAAGACTTTCCGGGGCGGCTCGCCGCCCCGGCTTCCACCCTCGCGGTCGGCGCGTCGGTGTGATTCCCAAATCCGAGTTGGGCTACATGGCCCTAACTGCCAACGCGGCAGGACAGCGACCCGGGCACCCAGCCCCACTTGATGTCCTGCCTTTCATGTCCTGGCCGCAAGCGGCCATGAAGGAGCAAGACAATGCAGGTTATTCTTCTCGAGCGTATCGCACGCCTTGGCCAGATGGGCGACACCGTCCGCGTCAAGGACGGTTTTGCACGCAACTACCTTCTGCCGCAGGGCAAGGCGCTCCGCGCGACCGAAGCCAACATGAAGAAGTTCGAGGCTCAGCGCGCTCAGCTCGAAGCCCGCAACCAGGAGCGCAAGGCCGAGGCTTCCAAGGTCGCCGAAGGTCTCGACGGCAAGAGCTTCGTCATCATCCGCTCGGCTGGCGAAACCGGCCAGCTGTACGGTTCGGTCTCGACCCGCGACATCGCCGACCTGCTGGTCGCCGAGGGCTTCAACGTTTCGCGCAACCAGGTTGAGCTGAACCACCCGATCAAGGCAATCGGCATCTCGGACATCGTCGTTTCGCTGCACCCGGAAGTCCAGGTCACGATCCAGCTGAACATCGCCCGTACGGCTGAGGAAGCCGAGCGTCAGGCAGCCGGCGAGAAGCTCGATTCGGCTGAGGCCATCTACGGCGAGGACATCAACGAGAACGCCCGTCCTGAGTCGTTCTTCGATCCGAACGCCGAAGGCTTCGAAGACGAAGAGTAAGAATTCGCCGCCTGGCGGTGAGTACAGGCCCGTCCGGGTAACCGGGCGGGCCTCTTGTTTTCGAACCTTTTTTCTCCGCCGAAGTTGTGCAAGCATGGGGCTTGTTGTTCGGAGGCGGAGGACATGAACCGTTTACTTCATGGTGTCGTCGAGCGGCTGGTTCGTACCGGAAATCTTTCTCTCACATACCCGGACGGTACGACTGAACACTTTGGAGACGGGACCGGCCAGCGCATCCACGTTGCCATCAAGACCAAGCACGCACAGCGCGCGATCTTGTTCGATCCCTGGCTCGCGGTGCCTGAAGCCTACATGGAAGGCGAACTGGAAATCCTTGAGGGCGACGTCCTCTCGTTCCTGAAGATCGCCTATGAGAATATGGGGTCGTGGAGTTACGGCAACGCGTGGGCCAAAGCGTTGGAAAGCGTCCGTGTCGCCCTGCGCCGCTTCCACCAGATCAACACAGCGCACCGGTCACGCAAGAACGTCGAACACCACTACGACCTGTCGCGCGAGTTCTACCGCCTCTTCCTCGACGAGGACATGCAATACTCCTGCGCCTATTTCGAGCGGCCCGACATGACGCTCGAGGAAGCGCAGCTGGCCAAGAAGCGCCACCTGGCAGCAAAGCTCGACCTGAAACCCGGCCAGCAGGTGCTCGACATCGGTTCGGGCTGGGGCGGCCTTGGCCTCTACCTTGCCCAGAATTTCGACGTCGACGTCCTTGGCGTCACGCTCTCCACCGAACAGCACGCGGTGGCCACCGATCGCGCGCATGACCTTGGCCTTGACCGCCACGTCCATTTCGAGCTTCGCGACTATCGCAGCTTGCAGGAGCGGTTTGACCGCATCGTCTCGGTCGGCATGTTCGAGCATGTCGGCGTCAACCACTACCGTACCTTCTTCGAGAAGTGCGCGTCGCTGCTCAAGCCCGACGGCGTGATGGTGCTGCACTCGATCGGTCGCGCCGGCCCGCCCGCCGCGACCAATGCCTTTATCCGCAAGCACATCTTCCCGGGCGGCTATATCCCTGCCCTTTCCGAGGTGCTGCCACACATCGAAAAGGCCGGCCTGTTCGTCACCGACACGGAGATCCTGCGGATCCACTACGCCGAGACGCTGCGTCACTGGCGCGAGCGCTTCATGGCAAACCGCGACAAGGTGCTCGAGATCTACGACGAGCGCTTCGCGCGGATGTGGGAATTCTACCTCGCAGGCTCCGAGGCCGCGTTCCGCTGGCAGGACATGATGGTGTTCCAGCTGCAGCTTTCGCCACGCAACGACACCCTGCCGCTGACACGCGACTACATCACCCTCGCCGAGAAGGAGATCGCCAAGCGCGATAGCCCTGCCGCAAGCCGGGGCGCCCCGGCTGCCGCATCTTCGGCGAAGCGGAAAAAGGTGACGGGAAAGGGCTGATCGCCCCTTAACCGGGACGGGCCGCGCGGCTATGCTCCCGCCGCAAACGGGTCAAGCGCGAATCAGTGACTCGCTCCATCGAGCTGTGAACTTCTGTGGATCACGGTAGCGATCTGGGGCGCGTCCAAAGCTCCGGTAGCTTGGTGCTTTGAATGTCCGCCCATGCGGTCTAGGACTGTTTCGGAGATGATGCCGGAGCCAGTCTCGCGTGCCGGCCCGACAATGGCAATTGGAACCGGCATGGCGGAAGCAGCACGCAAATTCAGCTCAGCGGAGACGCCTCTCTATCGTGAGGCGCCCAATAACATCGAAGCCGAGCAGGCTCTCCTCGGTGCTATCCTTGTCAACAACGACGCGTTCTACCGCGTCTCCGACTTCCTGAAGCCGACTCACTTCTACGAGCCGCTTCACCGCAAGATCTACGAAGTCGTCTCGGACCTGATCCGGATGGGCAAGATGGCCAATCCGGTGACGATCAAAACGTTCCTGCCCGCCGACGAGAAGGTCGGCGACATGACGGTCGCGCAGTACCTTGCACGCCTCGCGGCAGAGGCCGTGACCGTCATCAATGCGAGCGACTATGGCCGCGCGATCTACGACCTCGCGACGCGCCGCGCGCTGATCCAGGTCGGCGAGGACATGGTCAATATCGCCTATGACGCGCCTGTCGACATGTCCCCGTCCGACCAAATCCAGGACGCCGAACGCCGCCTGTTCGAGCTCGCGGAAAGCGGACGCTATGACGGCGGCTTTGAAAGCTTCTCCGACGCGCTCAAGACCGCGATCGATATGGCAAGCGCGGCCTACATGCGCGATGGCCATCTGTCGGGCATCTCGACGGGCCTGCATGACCTCGACGCCCGCATGGGCGGCCTGCAGCCTTCGGACCTTATCGTCCTCGCTGGCCGTCCGGGTATGGGTAAGACCTCGCTTGCGACCAACATCGCCTTCAACATTGCCGCTGCCTATGAGCCGGAGCAGCAGGCGGACGGCTCTTTCAAAGCCAAGAACGGCGGCGTGATTGGCTTCTTCTCGCTCGAAATGTCGGCAGAACAGCTGGCAACGCGTATCATTTCAGAGCAGGCGGAAGTGCCTTCATCGAAGATCCGTCGCGGTGACCTCACCGAAGCCGACTTCGAGAAGCTGGTCAGCTGCACCCAGACGCTGCAGAAGATCCCGCTCTACATCGACTCGACCGGTGGCATCTCCATCGCGCAGCTTGCGGCACGTTCGCGCCGTCTCAAGCGCCAGCGCGGCCTCGACGTCCTGGTGATCGACTATATTCAGCTCATGCAGGGCTCGTCCGCCCGAGCCTCGCAGAACCGCGTGCAGGAAATCACTGAAATCACCACCGGCCTCAAGGCGCTGGCAAAGGAGCTGTCGGTTCCGATCATCGCTCTCTCCCAGCTGTCGCGTCAGGTGGAATCGCGTGACGACAAGCGCCCGCAGCTCTCCGACCTTCGTGAATCGGGCTCGATCGAGCAGGACGCGGACGTCGTGCTGTTCGTGTATCGCGACGAGTACTACCTGCAGAACAAGCAGCCCGAGGAAGGCACCCCCGAATACGAGGAATGGCGCCTCAAGTACGAGCGCGCCAAGGGCAAGGCGGAAGTCATCATCGCCAAGCAGCGTCACGGTCCTACGGGCACCGTCGAACTCGCCTTCGAGGGCCAGTACACCCGCTTCTCGGATCTGGCGGACGAGGACCGTCTGCCCGAGCGCTTTGAGTAGTGCCTTGAGAAGCTGGTCGTTCCAGGCGACGCGCGCCCATGGCTAAGTCGCGCACGCAATTCATCTGCCAGAACTGCGGCACGGTTCACGCCCGCTGGGCTGGAAAGTGCGACGCGTGCGGCGAATGGAACACGCTGATCGAGGAAGGCACGTCCAGTGGCATCGGCGCCGGGCCTTCAAGCCTGCGTAGTGCGCGCAAGGGCCGGCCGGTAGCACTCACAACCCTCTCGGGCGAGATCGAGGAAGCGCCACGCATCGTCTCCGGTATCAGCGAGCTGGACCGCGCGACGGGAGGCGGCTTCGTGCGCGGTTCGGCGCTGCTGATCGGCGGCGATCCAGGTATTGGCAAGTCGACCCTGCTGACGCAGGCCGCGGCTGCGCTCGCATTGCGCGGTCATCGCGTCGTCTACGTCTCCGGTGAGGAGGCGGTAGCGCAGATCCGTCTGCGCGCGCAGCGGCTCGGCGCCGACAAAACGCCGGTCGAACTCGCGGCGGAGACGAATGTCGAGGACATTCTGGCGACGGTTGCCGAAGGCAAGCGCCCGGACCTCCTGATCCTCGACTCGATCCAGACCCTGTGGACCGACATGGCCGATTCCGCCCCTGGCACAGTGACGCAGGTGCGCGCGGCATCGCAGGCGATGATCCGCTATGCAAAATCGACCGGTGCCGCGGTCGTTCTCGTCGGCCACGTCACCAAGGAAGGCCAGATCGCCGGCCCGCGCGTGGTCGAGCACATGGTCGACGGCGTGCTCTATTTCGAGGGCGAAGGCGGCCACCACTACCGCATCCTGCGGACGGTGAAGAACCGCTTCGGCCCAACCGACGAAATCGGCGTCTTTGAGATGTCCGACCGAGGCCTGCGTGAAGTCGCCAACCCGTCTGAACTCTTCCTTGGCGAGCGCAGTGCAGCCGCGCCCGGCGCAGCAGTCTTCGCCGGCATGGAAGGCACGCGGCCGGTGCTGGTGGAAATCCAGGCGCTGGTTGCCCCCTCGCCGCTCGGCACGCCGCGCCGAGCCGTGGTTGGCTGGGATTCCTCGCGCCTGTCGATGGTGCTGGCGGTGCTGGAAGCCCATTGTGGCGTCCGCTTCTCGCAGCACGACGTCTACCTCAATGTCGCAGGCGGCTACCGGATCACCGAGCCGGCAGCGGATCTTGCCGTTGCGGCAGCTCTGGTTTCGTCGCTCACCGGTCTTGCCCTTCCAGCCGATTGCGTTTATTTCGGCGAAATCAGCCTTTCGGGGGCGATACGGCCAGTCGCACACGCCCAGCAGCGCCTGAAAGAGGCGGAAAAGCTGGGTTTCGCAAGGGCGGTGATGCCGCCCTCGAATGGTGACGAGCCAGGTGGCGGCGCGCGGGGAAACTTTCAGCCGTCTACGCTTTCGGAACTCGTCGCGCGGATCGCCGGAGCGCGTGCGCGGGACGCAGATGGTTGATGAAACTGGCGGCGCATGCGCCATGATGGAGTGACAGCTCGAATGCCAATCACCCTGCTGGACGGTATCCTCGTCGGCTTCACGCTGGTTTCCGCCATGCTGGCGATGGTCCGCGGATTTTCCCGCGAGGTTCTGTCGATCGCGTCATGGGTGGCTGCGGCCGCTGCGGCATATTTCTTCCACCCCATTGTTCTGCCTTACGTTCAGCCCTACATAGACCACGCACAGGTACAGCTCGCCGTCGCGGCAGCCATCGTGTTCTTCGTCGCGCTGATCGTGGTGACCATTATCACCATGAAAATCGCCGACTTCATCATCGATTCGCGCATCGGCGCGCTCGATCGCACGCTTGGCTTCCTTTACGGCGCTGCCCGTGGCGTGCTGGTGGTTGCAGTGGGCCTGCTTTTCTTCTCGTGGCTCGTCGGACCGAACGCCCCGACATGGATTTCCGAGGCGAAGTCGCTGCCGCTGCTGGAAGGTGTGGGAGACTGGCTGGAAAGCATCCTGCCGGACGACCCGGAAAACTCCATCCTTGATCGTATCAAGGGAGATGGCGCAGGCGAAGCGCCAGCCGAGAACTAGGACCAGTCCCCAAAGGGACAAGAACACAACGCACATAGAGCGGTATGAAGGGCGCAGACCAATGGCTGACGCAGACGATACTCCGTTTTCCTCAGGTGCCGACGACCGCTTTCATGACGAATGCGGCGTTTTCGGCATCTTCGGCAGGCCCGACGCGGCAGCCATCGTAACGCTGGGACTGCACGCGCTGCAGCACCGCGGACAGGAGGCGGCGGGCATCGTCTCCTTTGACGGCCACAAGTTCTTCGTCGAGCGGCACATTGGCCTGATCGGTGACAACTTCACCAAGCAGTCGGTCCTCGACCGCCTCAAAGGCAACCGCGCTATCGGCCATACCCGCTACGCGACCACCGGCGGCGCCAGCATCCGCAACATCCAGCCGCTGTTCGCCGAACTCGCCGAAGGCGGCATCGCCGTTGCCCACAACGGCAACCTCACCAACGCGATGACGGTGCAGCGCGCACTGCAGAAGCAGGGCGCGATCTTCACCTCGACCTCCGACACCGAGACGATCCTCCACCTCATCGCCATGAGCCGTGAGGCGGACATCAACTCGCGTTTCATTGATGCTGTCCGTCAGATCGAAGGCGCCTTCTCGCTGGTCGCGCTGACCGCGAAGAAGATGATCGGCTGCCGCGATCCGCTCGGCATCCGCCCTCTAGTGCTCGGTGACCTCGACGGCGCCTGGATCCTCGCGTCGGAAACCTGCGCGCTCGACATCATCGGCGCCCGCTTCGTCCGCGACATCGAGCCGGGCGAGATGGTGGTCATCACCAGCAAGGGAATCGAGAGCTTCTATCCGTTCGAGAAGCAGAAGGCGCGGTTCTGCATCTTCGAATACGTCTACTTCGCCCGCCCCGACTCCACGATCGAGGGCCGCAACGTCTACACGGTGCGCAAGCAGATCGGCGTTGAACTCGCCCGCGAGAACCCGGTCGACGCAGACATCGTCGTTCCGGTTCCGGATTCGGGCACGCCCGCTGCCATCGGCTTCAGCCAGGCCTCGGGGATTCCGTTCGAACTCGGCATCATCCGCAACCACTACGTGGGCCGCACCTTCATCCAGCCTGGCGACTCCATCCGTCACATGGGCGTGAAGCTGAAGCACAACGCCAACCGCAAGATGATCGAAGGCAAGCGCGTCGTCCTCGTTGACGACTCGATCGTTCGTGGCACCACCAGCCAGAAGATCGTGCAGATGGTGCGCGACGCCGGCGCCCGCGAGGTGCACATGCGCATCGCGTCGCCTCCGACCCGCGCCTCGTGCTTCTACGGCGTCGACACGCCGGAGAAGTCGAAGCTGCTCGCCTCGCGGATGACCGTCGAGGAAATGGCCGACTTCATCCGTGTCGATTCGCTCGGCTTCCTGACGATCGACGGTCTCTACCGCGCGGTCGGCGAGGCAGCCCGCGACAACGCGCTGCCCCAGTACTGCGACGCCTGCTTCACAGGCGAGTACCCGACTCGCCTTGCCGACATGGAAGGTTCGGAAAACGTCCGCACCCTGTCGCTGCTGGCCAGCAACTCCTGATCAGGGCGATACCAGCTTAAGGCCGATGATGCCGGCCGCAATCATGACGATGCAGAGAATGCGCATGATTTCGGCCGGCTCAGAAAACAGCAGGATGCCGAGGATCGCGGTGCCGATGGTGCCGATGCCGGTCCAGATGGCATAAGCCGTGCCGAGCGGCAGCGTGCGCAGGGCAAGGCCCAACAAAAACAGGCTCACGCCCATTGCGCCGACGGTGAACAAGCTCGGTACGAGCTTCGAGAATCCGTGGGTGTATTTGAGGCCGACCGCCCAGGCCACTTCGAACAATCCGGCGAAAAACAGATAAATCCAGGCCATTGCCCGTCTCCTTTGAGGAGATGGGGCCGTCCCCATCTGTTGTCCGAAGACCGGGTCGTCCCGGCCGGGCAGATATGGGACGCACCGTCAGGAAGGTCAAGCGGGTTCCCCTCCCGCCCCGATTAGGCTAAGTCGGCTCGTGAACTGGCCGAAGCGCCACAATCAACCATGGGAATTATCATGTCCGAAGCCCCTGATCTGTCCGGCCGCATCGCTCTTGTTACCGGCGCCTCCCGCGGCATCGGATATTTTATCGCCAAGGAACTCGCCGCTGCCGGCGCGCATGTGATCGCCGTTGCGCGCACCGTGGGCGGGCTGGAAGAGCTCGACGACGAGATCAAGGCATCGGGCGGCCAGGCAACCCTGGTGCCGCTCGACCTCACCGACATGGCCGGCATCGACCGCCTTGGCGGCGCAATTCACGAACGCTGGGGCAAGCTCGACATCCTCGTTGCCAACGCCGCGATCCTCGGCGTCATTGCGCCGCTTGGCCACGTTGAGGCGAAGACCTTCGAGAAGGTGATGAACATCAACGTCACCGCGACCTGGCGGCTGATCCGATCGGTCGACCCGCTGCTGCGCCTCTCCGACGCTGGCCGCGCCATCATCATGTCCTCGGGCGCCGCCCATAGCGCGAAGGCCTACTGGGGGCCCTACGCGGCCTCCAAGGCGGCAGTCGAAGCCATGGCGCGCTCCTGGGCCGACGAGACCAAGAATCTTGCGCTGAGGGTCAACTGCGTGAACCCGGGCCGCACGCGCACCGCGATGCGCGCGCTGGCGATGCCGGGCGAGGATCCCAAGACGGTCCCGCATCCGTCAGAGGTCGCCCCCAAGATCATCCCGCTCGCCAGCCCGACGCTGACCGAAACCGGCGCGATCTACGACGTGCGCGCGGAGAAATTCCTGCGATACTCCATGCCGCAGTAACCCTGCGTCACACTATCGACCGGGTTTCCCGCCCATGCTAAGCATCTGAACGTTGCTTGCATCTTCGAGACAGCTGGAAACCCCACATGAAGACTTCTCTGCTCTTTGCGCTTGGTCTTGCGGTCGCCGCGGTCGTTCCCGCCCAGGCGGACGTCTTCAGCTCGCAGAGCTTCGACGGCAGTCCGTCGACGTCGGATGCCCTGCCGGGCGTTAATCTCGACGTCGTGCCGGGTGTAACTTCCGGCAGCAACTGCAAGGAAGAGATGGTTCCGTCCTATTCGGGCAACCTCGCCGGTGAGACCAGGGCGACGACCTGCCAGTTCGGCAATTTCTCGATCACGACCACCGGCCAGTCGCAGGCGCGGAAGTACCTCGACCTCACCTATGGCGGCAACCCGCCACCGTGGGAGCAGGGCTGGAGGCCCTAAACACAATTTTCGCGTGAGCGGCGATTGACGCGTCAGGTCCTTGCGCTACCCTTCCCTCCTGCTCAGCCTGGCGAAGTTCGACTGAACCGGAGGCGAACTTGATCCTGATCGGACTCATCATCGCCGCCGTAGCTGCGGCATGGCTTGCCGCGGCCTTCTGGTTTTCCCGCCGGCATAAGATCAGCTTCCATCAGGCGGCGCTCTACGTGCCGCTGGCGGCGCTGTGGCGCGTCGATGCGACGGCGCTGGAGGATACGGCCGATGATGAAGGTCCAATCCTCTATATCGTCTCGCACCAGTCGCGGCTCGATCCGGCATTGATGCTGAGCCTCCTGCCGGAGGACACGCTCCATATTCTCGACGACCGGGCAGCACGCTCGATCTGGCTGGAGCCCTGGCGGGAGCTCGCCCGCACCATCGCCTTTAATCCGGAGCATGTCTTCGTCAGCCGGCGGCTGGTGCGCGTGCTGCGTAGCAAGGGGCGTCTCTGCGTCTACCTCGCGGCCGACATGGACCCAAACTCTCGCGCCTTCCGCCTCTACCGTGCGGTTGCGCGCATCGCGCTGCGCGCCGAGGCGCGGGTGCAGCCGATCCATGTCGAGGGGGCCGACAGGCTGACGTCGTCGTTTGTCGAAAGCAGCACCGGCAAGCGCCAGCTGTTTCCACAGCTGACAGTGAGAACCCTGAAGCCGATCACCCTCGAGGAACTTGTCGCGCGCGATCCGGAGATAAACACCTCCTCCGCGGCGCTTTACGCACGCTGCGAAGAGCTGCGCCGGCGCGAGGCGGCTGCCGCCGCCTGAGCCGCGGTCAGAAGTCTTCTTCGCCCTTCGGCTCTTCCTGCAAGGCGGCTTCCAGCCTGGCGGCCTCGACCTTCTCGCGGCGCTTGTAGGCGACAGCACTGAACGGGAGGAAGATCAGATAGGCAATTGCCGACGCGGCCATCGTCTCCCAACTGAAGCTGAAGAACAGCGCGACGTAGAGGACGATGCCGAGCATCAGCGGCATGACCAGGTCGCGGCGAACGCGGATGCCGGTCTTGCCGGAATAGACCGGAAGCTGGCTGACCATCAGCAGGGCGACGACCACCGAATAGGCGCTGGCGCAGAAGGCCGTGACCTCGTTGCGGGGCATGCCGAGGAAGCCGAGATAGAGCGGCAGCAGGACGAGCAGAGCGCCCGCCGGTGCCGGCACGCCGACGAAATAATCCGCCTTCCACGCTGGCCGGTTCGGGTCTTCCAGCATGACGTTGAAGCGCGCGAGGCGCAGGCAGCAGGCGATGGCAAACATCAGCGCCGCGATCCAGCCGAACGCCCCTGCCACGTCGAGCATGTAGGCGTAGAGGAGCAGCGCCGGTGCTGCGCCGAAGTTGACGATGTCCGCGAGCGAATCCATCTGCGCGCCGAAGCTCGAGGTCCCCTTGAGCATGCGCGCTATGCGCCCGTCGACGGCGTCGAGCAGGGCTGCGACCAGCACCATCGTGACGGCAAGCTCGAAACGGCCTTCAAATGCAAGGCGAACGCCGGTGAGGCCGGCGCAGATCGCCAGCACCGTCATCAGGTTCGGGACGAGCACGCGCAACGGAATGCCGCGCAGGCTGCGGCCGCGGCTGCCGGGTCCTTCAGCTTGAGGATCGACGTCCATGGGTCACGACACCCTGACCAGCGGCGTCCGCGGCGCGCCAAATTCGGCGATGATCGTCTCACCGGCGACTGCGGACTGGCCGACCGCAACCATCGGGGCGAAGCCCTCCGGAAGGTAGATATCGACGCGCGAGCCGAAGCGGATCAGGCCAAAGCGCTCGCCGGTCGAAATGTCGTTGCCCTGCTCCGCCCAGCACAGGATGCGACGGGCGACGAGGCCCGCCACCTGAACGACACCGATGCGGCCGTTGGGGCTGTCGATGACGAGACCATTGCGCTCGTTCTCGACGCTCGCCTTGTCCAGCTCGGCGTTGAGGAACTTTCCGGGGCGGTGCTCGATCGTCGCAATGCGGCCACGTACCGGCGAGCGGTTCACGTGGCAGGAAAAGACATTCATGAACACGGAGATGCGCAGCATCTCGCTGTTGCTCAGGCCGAGCTCGCGCGGCGGCACTGCCGGACCAACGGCAGACACGATGCCATCGGCCGAACTGATGACCAGCCGGTCGTCGATCGGCGTCACACGCTCGGGATCGCGGAAGAAGTAGGCGCACCACGCGGTCAGGATCGCCCCGATCCAGAACAGGCTGGTCGAGAAGAAGCCGAGGATGACGGCAACGGCGGCAAAGGCGGCAATGAAGGGCCATCCTTCGCGGCGCACCGGCACCAGTGTGTTCCTGATCGTGTCGGCGATGCTCATGCGGCCTGACTTCTCCCTCTGAGACTGGAGGTGGACCTTTAACGGATTGACGCACCAAGGGCAACGTGACCCGTGGACGCCGGAAGCCGGCATCCGGGGCCACGCGTGATCGCGGTGCCATCAGGGAGCGGGCGTTCAGCCCTGCTCCGGTTCGACCTCGGGGGTGCGGCGACGGACGAGGATTCCCATCTCGTCTTCCTCGCGTGCGCGCCGCAGTGCCTCCTCGGCTTCGGTCGCCTCGCGCTGACGATCCCACATTTGGGCATAGAGGCCGCGCCTTGCAAGGAGTTCGGCATGGCGACCGCGCTCTGCGATCTGGCCGTCCTTCAGCACGATGATCTCGTCGGCGCTGATTACCGTGGACAGGCGGTGGGCAATCACGAGCGTCGTCCTGCCCTGGCTGACGAGGTCGAGCGCTGCCTGGATCTCCTGCTCGGTCTGGGTATCGAGCGCGGAGGTCGCCTCGTCGAGCATCAGGATCGGCGGCGCCTTCAGGATCGTGCGCGCGATCGCTACGCGCTGCTTCTCGCCGCCCGACAGCTTCAGGCCGCGCTCGCCGACCATAGTCTTGAACCCGTCCGGAAGCTGCAGGATGAAGTCCCTGATCTGCGCAAGCTCGGCTGCGCGCGCCACCTCCTCTTCCGTGGCCGACATGCGGCCATAGCGGATGTTGTAGAGGATGGTGTCGTTGAACAGAACAGTGTCCTGCGGAACCATACCGATCGCCGCGCGCAGGCTCTCCTGCGTCACGTCGCGGATGTCCTGGCCATCGATGCGGATCGAGCCGGACTGGATGTCGTAGAAGCGGAACAGCAGGCGCGAGATGGTCGACTTGCCTGCCCCCGACGGGCCAACGATCGCGACCGTCTTTCCGGCCGGCACCTCAAACGAGATGCCCTTCAGAATGGGCCGTTCCGAATCGTAGGCGAAGTGAACGTTCTCGAAGGTGACGGTGCCTTCCCTGACTTCCAGGGGCCTTGCGTCTTCCTTGTCCTTCACCTCCGGCTTCACATCGAGCAGGTCGAACATCTGTTCGATGTCGGTCAGCGCCTGGCGGATTTCGCGGTAGATGAAGCCAATGAAGTTGAGCGGGATGGACAGCTGCATCAGCATCGCGTTGACGAAGACGAAGTCGCCGATCGTGTGCGTGCCGCGCATCACTTCCCAGGCCGACAGCGCCATAACGGCTGCCATGCCGACGCCGAAGATCACGCCCTGGCCGAAGTTGAGCCAGCCGAGCGAGGTCCAGGTGCGGGTCGCCGCGTCCTCGTAGCGCGCCATCGAGCGGTCGAAGCGCTCCGCCTCCATCTTCTCGTTCGAGAAATACTTTACCGTCTCGTAGTTGAGCAACGAGTCGACGGCCTTGGTGTTGGCGTCGGTGTCGCTCTCGTTCATCTCGCGGCGGATGGAGATGCGCCAGTCACTCGCCTTGACCGTGAACCAGGTGTAGACCCAGACCGTTGCGGCGATGATGGCGACATAGATCCAGCCGTAGACCACCCAGAAGATGATCGCCGTCAGTGCGAATTCGAGCACGGTTGGCGCGGTGTTGAGGATGGTGAAGCGGACGATCGTCTCGATGCCCTTCACCCCGCGCTCGATGATGCGGGACAGGCCGCCCGTGCGGCGCTCGAGGTGGAAGCGCAGCGACAGGTTGTGCATGTGCACGAAGGTTCGGTAGCCGAGCTGACGCACCGCGTTCTGGCCGACGCGGGCAAACAGCGCGTCACGCAGCTGGTTGAAGCCGAGCTGGACGATGCGGACGAAGTTGTAGGCCAGCACCAGCATGATCGGCGCAACGAGCAGCGACGGGATCCATGGGTAGGGCTGGAACTCGCCGGTCAGGGCGTCGGTCGACCACTTGAAGAAGTAGGGGACCAGAACGAGGATCAGCTTGGAGATGACGAGGAAAAACGTCGCCCACAGCACGCGGACCTTTAGGTCCGGACGTCCCTCCGGCCACATGTAGGGCCACAGGTTTGCCAGCGTGCTGAATGTCGAGCCGGAATCAGCTGAAACAGTCTTGGAAGCCAAAATATTCGTCCTGTAATCGGTCAGTCCCGCGCGGCCGGCTTGCCGGCACAGCAGGAGGAAAGCAAACCGCTGATCGCGGCGGAAAGTTCTGCAAGGGCGGCCCGGTCCGCCTCATAACGGGAGCGCTGCCGCTCGGGCGTCACGCGCACCAAGCCGGCATCGACCAGAACCTTGAGATGTTGCGAGACGGTCGATTGCGCAAGGTCCAGCCGCTCCACGACGTCCTTGCAACAGCAAGCATCAACGCCGGCAAGGTGCTGCAGGATGTCGATGCGGGCAGGATGCGAGAGCGCCGCGAGCTTCGCCGCGATCGCAACACTATCGCAGGCAGGCCTGATATCAGATGCAGCGGAACAATTCATCGTCTATCGCCGATAGACGATGAATGTGCGAAAAACAAGGCGGCGGAGAAATTTCTTCCTCCGCCGCCGACTTTCGCACTGTTCTTACTGCGGCTTCACGACCTGATCGGCGATCGCGTCGAGGTCGGCCTGCTCGCCTTCCTCGGTCACCTGCGGCACCGTGAAGACCTGTCCGGGCCAGATCAGGTTCGGATTGCGGATCTGATCCTGGTTGGCGAGGTAGATGGTCGAGTAGCGGACGCCGCGACCATAGACGCGGCGCGAGATACGCCACAGGGAGTCGCCGCGACGAATGATGACCGAGCCGTCGACGCGCTGCAGAGCCGGAGCGGTCAGGTCACCCGACTGGGTGTCCGATGCCGCGGCCTGCGTGTCAGAGCCGGATGCACTAGGAGCTGCAGCATCCGTCGAACCAGCCGCCTGCCCTGCTGCGGACGGCGCCGTGCTGTCAGACGGCTGCTGCATGGCGACGGCCGAAAGCGTCTCACCAGCCTCGCGCTCGAACGGCACCGCTGCACGGGCAATCACGCTGCCGTCGCGCGCAAGCAGATCAGCACGGATCACGTAGCTCCCGACCGGAAGGTCGCGCTTGGCTTCGACCAGGAAACGGCCCGCCTTCGAGGAAACGCTGTCCCCGAGCAGGATGTCACCGGCATAGACGCGCACGGTGAAGCCGGGATCGGCATGACCCGCCACGAAAATGGTGTCGCCCTCGATCTCTACGGCCTCGACCACAACCTGCCCCGTCTGCGCTGGCTGCGGCTCGGGTGCCGATTGCGGCTCAGGCGACGCGGCGGCGACTTCCTGTTCGGTAGAGCTCTGATCGGCATCGGGTTCGGCGGCTGAAGCGTCGCTCTCAGCCTCATCTTCCGCCGCGGCGACAGTACGCTGCTCGGCGGCAGGCGCCGCGGAGGCCGGCGAGGCTTCTTCGGAAGCGGCTACGGCTGGCTCATCTGTGGAGGATGCGCTCTCCTCGGCCTGCGCAGGCGCGGCCGGCTCTTCGGATTCCTTCTTTGCTTCGGGAACGGCCATCAGCTGCGCGGCTGCGCCCGGTTCCTGCACCATGGCGAGGACCTGGCCGTCCTTCTTCTCAGGGATCGAGACGACGGCCGTCTCGCTAGATTCGATCACCTCGCCTTCCGGCGTCGTCGCGCGTAGCGACAGGACGTAGTCGCCCGGAGCCAGCGGGTTATCGAAGACGATCACGAACTCGCCGCCTTCGTTCGCCTCGGTACCGGCAAGCTGCGCGTCACCATGCAGCACCTCGACCTTTGCCTTGGCGGGAGCCGTACCGGCGACCACCACGGAGCCGTTGGCTTCTACGCGGAGAACATCGAAATTCGGGGCAGGAAGGCGAGCCTCTTTTTCGGTCGTCTGCTGCTCGGCAGGTTCCTTGGCTGTTTCGGCTGCAGGCTGCGCCTCGGGCTGCGGTTCCGTGTTCGCCGGCTGTTGCGGTTCCGGCTGACTTGCGGGAGTTTCCGCCACTGATGCCGGCTGCCGACCCAGCCACGGATCGAGAGCGCCTGTCACATAAGCGGCCCCTGTCGCTGCAACCACGCCTCCCCCCACGAACAGGAGCGCCTTGAGCCAGACTGGCATCATGATAGAGCTTTCCTTTGCCTGCGTTTTCCTGCGTCTAGCCTGTTTTTCAGGTACCTACAACAAAAACACCTTGATGCCTTGACCATCATCCAAGCGTAGTCACCAATCTCCTTCATGAATATGATTCGTTCAATTTGCGTGTACTGCGGCTCTTCGCCCGGACGCAGTGAAACGTACGTCGAAGCCGGCTACGCCCTCGGCAGGGCGATCGCCGCGTCAAAGCTGCGTCTCGTCTATGGCGGCGGTACCAAGGGCATCATGGGCGCGGTTGCGCGCGGGACCCTCGAAGGCCGGGGCCAGGTGCTCGGCATCATTCCGCAGTTCCTGATGAACAAGGAAGCGACGGAAGCAGGCCTCGGGGAGCTATCGCAGCTGGTGGTCACCGAGAACATGCACGAGCGCAAGCGCAAGATGTTCTTCGAATCCGATGCTTTTGTGGCGCTGCCCGGTGGTATCGGTACGCTCGAGGAAATCGTCGAGATCATGACCTGGGCGCAGCTCGGCAGGCACCGCAAGCCGATCGTGTTCGCAAACATTGAAGGCTTCTGGAATCCGATGCTGGCGCTGCTCGACCACATGCGCGACGCGGGCTTCGTGCACACGTCGCATCTGGTTCAGCCGCTGGTCGTAGACTCTGTCGACAAGATCGTCCCGGCGATCCTGTCGGAAGCCGCCTCCTCCGGAACTCCCAGCGAAGGCGACCCAAAGGTCATCGATCGTCTTTAGGCTCAGGCTTCGCGCCGAACAGCATCGACCATGTGTAGAGCACGAGCGCGCTGACGATTAGCGCGAACGCGATCATGCGCCCGGTACCGAACGGCTCCCCAAACAGGAAGACGCCGATCAGCGCGATCATCGTCGGCGCGAGGTATTGCATGATGCCGATGGTCGAGATGCGCAGGAGCTTGGCACCAAAGGCAAACAGGATCAGCGGAACCGCTGTGACGATGCCGGAGGCGAGCAGCATGAGGAAGTTGAAGCTGCTGTCGAAGAAGTGCCCCTGCCCCGTCTCCTCTAGCCAGAAGATGTAGGCAAGGCACGGCAGGCACAGGATCAGCACCTCGAGGAAGAAGCCCTGGCTGGGGCCCACCGGCAGCGTCTTGCGCAGGAAACCATAGATCGCGAACGAGAAGGCGAGCACCAGCGACACCCACGGCAGACCACCGGCGTCGACCGTCAGGACGACGACCGCGAGGGTCGCCAGCATCAGCGCCACCATCTGGAGGCGCGTGAAGCGCTCCTTCAGGAACAGCGCGCCGAACACCATGCTGACGAGCGGATTGATGTAGTAGCCGAGCGCCGTTTCGACGGCGCGATCGGCCGCAATCGCCCAGACATAAACGCCCCAGTTGATGGTGATGATCGCCGCGGTGAGCGCGGCCATCGCCAGCGTGCGCGGCTGGCGGAAGGCGACCTTGATATCGCCGGTGCGGCCGAGCATCAGCAGCACGATGCCGGCAACCGGCACCGACCAGACGATGCGGTGCGCGATGATCTCCACTGGCGGGATGTACGAGATCGCCTTCATGTAGAGGGGAAGGAAACCCCACATCAGGTAAGCGAAAAGCGCAAAGAAAAAGCCGCGCGTCGCGTCAGGCATACGCGACACGCCTTCGGTGGCGGGCGCCAGCTTCACATGTTCCTGCATTCAGATGCGTTTCCTTTGGGGCAATCTCCTACACCCGCAGGTGAAGAGCTACCAACGCGATTTTCTGATCCAAAGATCAAAAGGACTGCACTGTTCCCTGATCAGGCGGCCGCGACCTTCATGTCCTCGCGGTTCTTGACCAGCTTGTAGATGATCGAGTCCATCAGCGCCTGGAACGAGGCGTCGATGATGTTCTCGGACACACCCACCGTCCACCAGCGCGCGCCGGTCGAGTCGTGCGACTCAATGAGCACGCGGGTGATGGCCTCGGTGCCGCCGTTGAGAATGCGCACCTTAAAATCGGTCAGCGAAAGATCGGCGATCTCATCCTGGAACTTGCCGAGGTCCTTACGCAGCGCGATGTCGAGCGCGTTAACCGGGCCGTCGCCCTCGGCGACCGACATCTTCTGCTCACCGTCGATGACGAGCTTCACAATGGCTTCCGAGACGGTCTTCAGCTTGCCGGTGGCGTCGTAGCGGCGTTCGACCATGCAGCGGAAGCCGGTGACGTGGAAGAAATCCGGCACCGAGCCAAGCGTGCGGCGGGCAAGGAGCTCGAAGCTCGCGTCGGCGCCCTCATAGGCATAACCCTGCGCCTCGCGCTCCTTGACCAGAGCAATGAGCGTATCGAGGCGCGGGTCGTCCTTGGCGACGTTGATGCCGCGGCGCTTGAGTTCGGCAATGAAGTTCGATTTTCCGCCCTGGTCGGAGACCATGACCTTGCGGCTGTTGCCGACTGACTCCGGCGGTACATGCTCGTAGGTCTCCGGCTCCTTGAGAATCGCGGAGGCGTGGATGCCGGCCTTGGTTGCAAAAGCTGACGAGCCGACATAGGGCGCCTGCGCATCCGGCGCACGATTGAGCAGCTCGTCGAAAGCGTGCGACAGGCGCGAGATGCCCTTGAGCTTCTCGCGGGAAACGCCGGTCTCGAAGCGCTCAGCAAAACGAGGCTTAAGAACGAGCGTCGGCAGGATCGAAATTAGGTTGGCATTGCCGCAGCGCTCGCCGATGCCATTGAGCGTGCCCTGGATCTGGCGCACACCCGCCTCCACGGCTGCCAGCGAATTGGCGATTGCCTGGCCAGTGTCGTCATGGGCGTGGATGCCGAGATTTTCGCCGGGGATACCGCCGGCGATTACTTTCCCCACAATCTCGCGGATCTCGGACGGCAGCGTGCCGCCATTGGTGTCGCACAGAACCACCCAGCGCGCGCCGGCATCGTAGGCAGTCTTTGCGCACGCCATCGCGTATTCCGGGTTCGCCTTGAAGCCGTCGAAGAAGTGCTCGCAGTCGACCATCGGCTCCTTGCCGGCAGCCTTGGCGGCCTCCACCGACTCGCGGATCGACTCGAGGTTTTCCTCGTTGGTGCAGCCGAGCGCGACACGAACGTGATAATGCCAGCTCTTGGCGACGAAGCAGATGCAGTCAGAGTTCGCTTGCAGCAACGAGGCAAGTCCCGGATCATTCGAAGCGGAAATGCCCGCGCGCTTGGTCATACCGAAAGCCACGAAACGCGACTTCGCTGTACGCTTCTTCTCGAAGAAGGCGGTGTCCGTCGGATTGGCACCGGGATAGCCGCCCTCGACATAGTCGAAGCCGAACTCGTCCAGCATGTTCGCGATGACGATCTTGTCCTCGACCGAAAAATCGACGCCCGGCGTCTGCTGGCCGTCCCGAAGGGTCGTGTCGAAGAGATAGATGCGCTCGCGTGTCATGCTTTGCCTGCAAATTTGTCGGTAGCATAGATGAGGCGATCGAGGATGCCGGGCTCGTTGTAGGCGTGCCCTGCCCCCTCAATCAGGTAAAATTCAGCGTCCGGCCAGGCTTTCGACAGCAGCCAGGCATATTTCGCCGGGCACGGCATGTCGTAGCGGCCGTGGACGATCAAGCCCGGAATGTCCCGAAGCTTGTGGGCATCGCGCAGAAGCTGGCCTTCCTCGAGCCAGGCGCCGTGCGTGAAGAAGTGGTTCTCGATGCGCGCGAACGCGAGCGCATAGTCGTCCTCACCGAAGCTGGCGGCGTTCGGATTGGGCAACAGCGTGATCGTCTCGCCTTCCCACAGACTCCAGGCCCGGGCGGCCTCAAGCTGCACCTTGCGGTCGGGATGCGTCAGGCGCTTGCGGTACGCCGCCATCAGGTTGCCGCGCTCTTCCTCGGGGATGGGCGCCAGGAAACGCTCCCACTTGTCCGGGAACATCTCGGACACGCCGAACTGGTAGTACCAGTCGAGCTCGGGCTTGGTCAGCGTATAGACGCCGCGCACAACCAGCTCGCTGACGCGATCCGGATGCGTTTCGGAATAGGTCAGCGCCAGCGTCGAGCCCCACGAACCGCCGAACACCAGCCACTTCTCGAAGCCCGCCATCTCGCGCAACCGTTCGATGTCGGCGACGAGATGCCAGGTCGTGTTCGCCTCGAGCTCGGCATGCGGGGTCGAGCGCCCGCAGCCGCGCTGGTCGAACAGGATCACGTCGTAGAGCTCCGGATCGAACAGGCGGCGATGGGTCGGCGCTATACCGCCGCCCGGACCGCCGTGCAGAAACACCGCTGGTTTCGCGCCCTTGGTGCCGACGCGCTCCCAGTAGATCGTGTGCCCCTCGCCCACATCGAGAAAGCCGGTCTCGAACGGTTCGATTTCAGGATAAAGCGTACGCAGTGCGCTCAAAGCTGAAGCCCCCGGGCTGGCCAGTGCTCGGTCTCGTGGTCGGGATGCTGGAACGAGATTATCGATTCCTGCCGGGTATTTGCCGTGGTTTCCTCAAGAACCTCCGCCTCGAAGATGTGCTCCACCCATGGCAGCCGCCACTTGTAGTTCACCTGTATCTGCGGCTGCAGGTCCGAACGGTCATCGAACGAGCCGATTGAGATCTCCAGGCGTCCCGGATGGCGGTAGGTGAGCGGCGTGCCGCAGCGGCGGCAGAAGCCGCGCGAGATGTTCACGGACGACTGGTAGTAGGTCGGCTCTTCGCGGATCCATTCGACACCGTCCTTCGGCGCCGTCACGAAGGCCGAGAAGAACGAGCCGAACTGCTTCTGGCACATGCGGCAGTGGCAGATCGAGGGCCTGCCGAGCTGCCCGTGGATGCGGTAACGCACCGCCCCGCATTGGCAGCCACCCGTTCTGACCGTGTCATTCATGACTTCTCCTCCCGAGGCCAAGTGTCTGTGTCGTGATCTGGATGCTGGTAGCTGACGATCGAAGCCAGGAACGTGGATGCCTCGACGTCTTCCTCCGTCAGACGCCGCGGCAGCTTGTGAATGCTGTCCACGTAAGGGAGCTTCATCTCGACGCCGAACTGCACCGTCGGCGCGATGGTTTCCGGGGCATCAAAGGCGCCGATCGCGAGCGCGATTCCGTCCGGCGCCTCATAGGTCAGCGGAGTGCCGCACTCGCCGCAGAAGCCGCGCTGGACATGATTGGACGAACGAAACCGTTTCGGTTCACCGCGGGTCCAGGTGAGGCTCTCCTGCCGAACAGTCACCAGCGGAGCATAGAAATTGCCGAACGCCTTCTGGCACATGCGACAGTGGCACACGGAAGCGCCGGCCAGCGCGCCCTCGACACGAAACCGTACGGCACCGCACTGGCACCCGCCGGTGTAGATCGGCTTGTTGTCCAAAGTCATCGCTTCAACTCCCTGAAACGAGTGCCAGTATCCAGTCGACAGCCTAACCGTTTGTCTAGCGACTCTCTTGTGAAACTTCCGGGTGGTGACAGACTGCCTCGACGTTGTTGCCGTCCGGATCGATCACGAAGGCGCCATAGTAGTGCTCGTGGTAATGCGGACGCGGCCCCGGTCCGCCGTTGTCGCGCCCGCCGGCAGCAATTGCCGCGGCATAGAAGGCGTCAACCTCAGCGCGGCTGTTCGCGCTGAAGGCATAGTGCCTGCCCGGTCCCACTTCAGAACTGTGGTGCAGCCAGAATTCGGGCTTGGTGCGGCCGTAGCCGCCAACCTTCTGGCCACCGGTGTACTGCTCCGGCACGATGTAAAGCATTGAAATGCCCAGCGGCGCCAGCGCCGCATCGTAAAAGGCTTTCGACTTGTCCCAGTCCGCGACCGGGATGCCGGTGTGATCGATCATCGCTTCACCTCCCAGGTTGTAACGCGCTCGCCAGTGACCGGATCCTTGCCATCCTTGAGCTGGACGCCCTGGGCGAGCAATTCATCGCGAATGCGGTCTGCCTCGGCCCAGTTCTTCTCGCGGATGGCAGCAAGACGCTTCTCGACGAAGGACGCCACGTCGATGTCGGTCTTGAGCGGCGAGAGGTCGATGCCGATCAGGGCGGCAGCGGAAAAGAGCTGCGACGGGGTGAGGTCCGAGTTCAGCAGGCGCAGGTATTCGGCCATGTCGAGGTCGTCGGCGAGTGCCGCGACGAATTCCTCGCCGACCGGCTCAAGACTGCCGCCCTCGGCGCGGCGGCGCCACTTGGTGATGAGGCTTTCCGCCTCCTCCAGCTTGCGGACGGAGAAGTCGATCGGCTCACGATAGTGGGTCGTGAGCATGGCAAGGCGCAGCACCTCGCCCGGCCACTTGCGGCCACCAAATTTTTCCGTCTCGAGCAGCTCGTGGATGGTGACGAAGTTGCCCTCCGACTTCGACATCTTGCGGCCTTCGACCTGCAGAAAGCCATTGTGCATCCACACGTTGGCCATGCGATCGGAACCAAAGGCGCAACAGGACTGCGCGATCTCATTCTCATGGTGCGGGAAGACGAGGTCGATGCCGCCGCCATGAATGTCGAAGACGTTCTTCATCGGGTCGTCGCAGCGCAGGCCGCCACCGAACGGCTCGAGAAGCTCGGCCATCGACATGGCCGAACATTCGATGTGCCACCCCGGACGACCAAGCGTCTCAATGCGGGCGGGCGACGGCCAGCCCGGCTCGCCTTCCTTGGACGGCTTCCACAGGACGAAGTCCATCTCGTCGCGCTTGTAAGAGGCGACGTCCACGCGCGCGCCGGCGAGCATTTCGTCGAGCGGGCGGCGAGACAGGGCACCATAGCGCGGGCCGGAACGCGCGTTCATCGCCGAGGGCGAGAACAGCACATGGCCTTCGGCGACATAGGCGACGCGCTTCTCGACCAGCGTCTCGATCATCGCCTTCATCGCCTCGATGTGCTCGGTGGCGCGCGGCTGCGAATCCGGTTCACGACAGCCCAACGCCTTCACGTCGGACTGGAACTGCGCGTTGGTCGCCTCCGTGACCTTGCGGATCGCCTCGTTGAGCGGAAGGTCCGGATAGTCGCGCGCGGCGCGGGCGTTGATCTTGTCGTCCACGTCCGTGATGTTGCGAACGTAGGTTACATGCTCCTCGCCATAGACATGGCGCAGCAGACGGTTGAGCACGTCGAACACGATCACCGGACGGGCATTGCCGATGTGGGCGTAGTCATAAACCGTCGGCCCGCACACATACATGCGCACGTTCCGCCGATCGATCGGCTCAAACACTTCCTTGGTGCGCGTCAGCGTGTTGTAGAGCCGAAGCTGCGGTTCTGACATACAATCCCCCTGGCCTGCTGGCCGGGGCGTTTTCTCGTTTCTGTCGGGAGAGCGAAAACGGCCGGACCAGCGAGAGCGCTAGTCGATAATGCAAATGCCGGTAATGGCGAAAGGCGTTTTCATGTGCCCGCTTATCGCGCTGCTCGCAGTTGACGTCAAGTGACCGGGCCTTCCCCGCGCGTCATTTTCACGGGCGCATATCGATAAGACTTGATTAAACATGTTCGCAAAATTGCCAGGTGATGCCCCGGCTGCGCCTGCGGAAATCCACGCTGCCGCCCGAATTGAAAACGAGGCTTTCCGCATCGACAACGCGCCCGCCATACGGCGCAAGTGACGGAGCGGCACGACATGGAAAAGCAAACCCCTTTGGAAGCGGAACAAGAACGCGCACAACGCGCCCGCTACGCGGAGCTCACCCAGCACTACGGCGACATCGGCCCGGCCGCGATCCTCGCTGCCCTTGCCTGCTCGCACCGGGAGGAAAAGCAGGAAGCAAGGATCGACAAGATCGGCAAGGCCAGGCGCCGAATTGCGGCCTGAGGCCTAGAACAGGCTGAGCTGGTCGTCGCGCTTCGGCTTCGGTTCCGACGCTGGGGCGACTTCCGGCACACGCTCCTGCAGGTCCGGTCCGACATTGGCGACCTTGTTGACCTTGTCGGAAACCGGAATCGTCTCGAAGAAGTCGGGCTGCACCGGCTTCATGATGTCGGAGACGTCGCGTGGCTCCTGCGTGATGCAGTCGAGCCAGCGCGAATAATCCTCTGGCTGAACCACCACCGGGGCGCGATCGTGAACCTTCGCGATCTCGCCGGAAGCGGCCGTGGTCAGGATCGCTCCTGTATCGATCTCCGATCCGCCCGGCTCGGCGTAAGTCTCCACCAGCCCGGCAAAGGCGATCACGCCGCCACGGCGCGGCCTGATCCAATAAGGCTGGGTCTTCTTTCCCGGCAGCTTGCGCCACTCATAGAATCCCGAAGCCGGGATCAACACCCGGCGATGGCGCATTGCCGCCCGGAACGACGCCTTTTCGGCCGCCGTTTCGGAGCGGGCGTTGATGAGCATCGGAAACTCGCGAACGTCCTTGACCCAGGACGGAATAAAACCCCAGCGGACGAGGTAGGCGTGGCGCAGGGGTTGGTTCGAGCCCTGCTCGCGCGTCGGCGCCGGGCCGATCACCATGATCGGCTGCGTTGGCGCGATGTTGTAGCGCGGCGGGAATGCGTCGACGCCGGAGGCGGCGAAGTGTTCCTCCACCACCAACGGATCCTCGATGAGCGCAAACCGGCCGCACATGGCACAATCCCCTTGGCTAGCTGTCCTTGAAACGCCGTGGCGCTCGCCAGAGATATAGGCTCGTTCGACAGACACAGCCAGTGCATCCCTCCTGTGGCTACGGCCCTGGAGAGCCGATTTCCTATAGGCTTCGGGGCAGTGCGGCTGGTAGTCTCGACTCTGCTTCGTCTTTCAAGGTGATTTGCCGCTTGTCTTCTGCTGCCCCAGCCGGACCAAACGCTTCGACCACGCCCATCGAGGCTGTGTCGGTCGCGATTCTGCATGAGGGCCGGTTCCTTCTGGTCAGGCGCGGGCGTGCGCCGGCGAAGGGGCTCTATGCCTTCCCGGGAGGGCGCGTCGAGGCCGGCGAAACCCGCGAACAGGCGGTTATCCGCGAGGCGCTGGAGGAAACAGGCGCACAACTCGCCAATGTCGCCCATGTCGTTGACCTTGAGATTCCCGCCGAGAACGCGGACCGCATCGAATTCGTGCTGAGCGTCCATTCCGCGAGCTATGCCGGCGGCACGGTCGTTGCCGGAGACGATGCGGATGCCGCCGTCTGGGTCACGGTCGATGAGATGGAGCAACTGCCGCTTGCAGGCTCCGTGCTCGAGATCGCGCGGCAGCTCGCGGTCGAGATAAAGACGGCGCAGTCATGATCCGAAAGCTGGGATGCACTGCAACGGCCCTGCTCCTGGCCGCCGCAATCGCCGCACAGCCGGTGCGCGCCGCTGACTCGCCGTTCGAGAACCAGTTGCTGCGCCTTGCCGAGATTCTTGGCGCTCTCCACTACCTTCGCAATCTTTGCGGGGAGGAGAGCGTTGAATGGCGCGACCGGATGAATACCCTGCTGGAAGTCGAGAATCCTGACGAATCGCGCCGCGCGAGATTCGTGGCGAGCTTCAACAGGGGCTACCGGAGCTACCAGCAAAGCTATGCGACTTGCACCCCTTCGGCCGTCGAAGCGATCAATCGCTACATGCGCGAAGGCGAAGCTCTCACGCGCGACACAGCGACGCGCTTTGGAAATTAACCATAACAGCTATTCATACAGCTTTTGTTAACTTTTACACTAATGTGGCGCGCTCCGCCGCATTTCGTGTGGTAGGGGATTAACGAGACATTAAGAACGCTGCTTCGTCGATTCGAGACGGGCAGCCTGCATGGGTGGATCGAATGGATCAGAGCCTCGCCGACATCGATACATTGATACGTGAAGAGAAGCGTCTGTCGGCTGTCGAAAGTTGCGAAGATGCGTGGGCCGATGGTCTCGCTGCCGGTATCGAGCCCGACATCATGGCTGAAGCGGCCATTTCGACTGCACTGACCGAACTTCTGCAGAGCAGCGGCGAAGCCACTGCCCTGGCCTTGATCGAACGCATGCGCGAGCGCCTGCTTGCCGGCGAGTTCGACCGCAATCTGAGCGTGCACTAACTCCGCAGCGCCACCCGGAGGCGCGGGCGGACCATCTTCCCGCGCATCATTGGGATATGAGCCAGCGGATTTTGGGGAGCAACCGCAGCCCGATGATGAAGACGCTGTCACACCTGCCAGACGCCATTCGGCTGAAAACGGGCGTGGCCGCGCTTGCGCTCGCGCTGCTTCTCCCTGCGGCCTCCCCCTCCTGGGCGCTGAGCGAGCTGCAGCGCGAGGACGTGCCGATCCCCGAGGAAGCCGAGGGCGTCGGCGACGACGACGACGTCATTCGCGAGCAGCTGCCGCCGCCGGAAGGTGCCGAGCAGGCGCCTCCCCGGGCCGCCCCAGATGCTGGTGGTGAAGATCAAGGCGAAGCTGCACCGGATGCCGCGCCGCAGCCCGAAGGCGACAGGGAAGCACCGGCCGCGCGCCAGCGCCAGATAGGGCCTGTGCCCTTCCCCGACCCGATCGTGATCCCGCAGGACACGCGCAAGCAGGTTGCGGAACCTGAGACACCGGAAGTGGACGACGACGTGCCGGTTCCGGAAGTGCAATACGACGTTTCCAAGCTGCCGGAACCCGTTCGCCGCCTGCGCGAGAAGATCATGGAGGCGTGCCTCACCGGCGACATCGAGCAGCTGCGTCCGCTGCTGCAGACCGGCCCGGATGGAACACAGCTGTCGTTCAACCCCGAGCAGGTCGATCCGATAAAGTTCCTGAAGAGCGTGTCCGGTGACGGCGAAGGCCAAGAAATCCTGGCGATCCTCTACGAGGTGCTCGACAGCGGCTACGTCATCGAGGAAATCGAAAACGACCAGATGTACATCTGGCCGTACTTCTACTCCGTTCCGCTCGACACGCTGACGCCAAGGCAGCGCGTGGAGCTGTTCAAGCTGGTGACTGCCGGCGATTACCAGGACATGACGTCCTTCGGCGGCTACATCTTCTACCGCGTCGGCATCACGCCTGACGGCCGCTGGCAGTTCTTCGTCGCCGGCGACTAGCCTGTCTGTTGACCAGGCGGCATGGCTTGCCGCCCGCGCGCCGGGAGCCTACGTAGAGGCCTCACCTGGTAACGGACGGATTCGCGATGCCTACAGTGCATTTACCCGATCGGATTCTTATCCGGCTCGACGGCCCTGACGCGGAGCATTTTCTGCAAAACATCGTCACGACCGATCTCGACCAACTCGCCGCTGGCGAGGCGAAACCGGGCGCGCTGCTGACGCCGCAGGGTAAGGTCCTGTTCGATTTCCTCGTTTCGCGCGACGGCGACACAGCGTTCCTGCTCGAGTGCCGGACCGATATCGCCGACGATTTCCTGCGGCGGCTGATGATGTACCGCCTGCGGGCCAAGGTGGAAATTGCGAAGCCGGATCAGCTGGTTGTGCTCGCTTCATGGCAAGCTGATTCAAGCGGTTCAGAAAACGATTCAACGGCAGGCGCTGGCCTGCGCGATCTTCGTTTCCCGGCTGAGCTCGGCGTCTTCCGCGTGTACGCCGCAGAGGCAAAGGGCGACGCAAATATTGAAGCCTATCACCAGCTGCGAATTGAGAACGGGGTTGTCGAAAGCGGCAGCGACTACCAGCTTGGCGATGCCTTCCCGCATGACATCCTGCTCGACCTTTCTGGCGGCGTAGGCTTCCGCAAGGGCTGCTATGTCGGCCAGGAAGTCGTATCGCGCATGCAGCATCGAGGCACCGCGCGCCGGCGCATCATGCTGGTGAAGGGGCAGGCTCCCCTGCCCGCGAGCGGGACGGAGCTCACCGTCAACGGCCGCACCATCGGCACGCTCGGCAGCGTGGCCGGCACGGACGGCCTTGCGATCGTGCGCATCGACCGCGTGAAGGACGCTATGGATTCCAGCACACCGATCGAGGCCAGCGGCGTCACTGTCACGTTGTCGATCCCGGCATGGGCAGGCTACACACTGCCAGAGTCGGTAACGGGCGATCAGGACTAATGGCAGACAAGGCAGGGGCACCGCCGCGGGCATGGCAACGAATGCTGTCGGGCCGCAGGCTCGATCTGCTCGATCCGTCGCCGCTCGACGTCGAGATTTCGGACATCGCGCATGGTCTCGCGCGCGTCGCTCGCTGGAACGGCCAGACGCAGGGCGAGCACGCCTATTCGGTGGCGCAGCACTCGCTTCTGGTCGAGGACATCTTCTGCCAGATATCGCCGTCGTGTTCGCCATCCGACCGCATGGCGGCGCTGCTGCATGACGCGCCAGAATATGTGATCGGCGACATGATTTCGCCGTTCAAGGCGGTCGTCGGCGGCGGCTACAAGGAGGTGGAGCTGCGCCTGCAGCGCGCGATACACCTCCGGTTCTCGCTGTCGGCCGACCTGCCGGAACGACTGAAGAAAACGATCAAGCGGGCAGACCACATCGCGGCATGGTTCGAGGCAACGACGCTCGCGCGCTTCACAGAAGCTGAAGCGGCCAAATTCTTCGGTCGCCCGCGCGGGATCACGCACGACAGGCTGCCGCTCGATCCCCTGCCCGCCTCCGTGGTGCAGGATGCGTTCCTCACCCGATTTTCGGAAATCGACCGTCTTCGACGCTAGCAATCTGCCTCATCAGGCACGACTTATGGTGAAGGCGCAGCAGGTGACATTTCGGGCGCTGCCGCCGCCATTCGCGTGCTAGAGTGCAGCAATGTCCAGGTTTCTTCTCGCCACCGCAATCGCCGTCGGCATTTCCGTTTCCGCTGCCCAAGCCGCCTGCCCGGCTCGCGTCGGGGTTGCCTATGGCGACACGCTGCAGTCGATCGCGGCGGCGTGCGGGGTCAATGTCGAGGCGCTGAAGGATATGAATCCGGGCCTGCGGGCCGATACGCTGCGCGCCGGTGCCTTTATCAACATTCCACGACCGGTGGTGCGCGTGACGCCGCCAGTCATCGGCCGGCCTTCAATCCAGCCATTCCCGTCGCTGGTGAACCCCTCGCTCGGCGGCGACGGCCATTCGACCGTGATCCTGCCGCCTGAGCAGCCGCCAGTTCCGCAGCAGCATATCCTGCGTGGCTTCGGCAACCAGCCGGGGCAATTACCGCTCCCGCCCGGACACAGCAACCCGTTCAACAACTTCCCACATCAAGCAAATTGAAGGGTCAACGCGTTCAATTCATTTCCGGTGGCAGGGAAATGCTATTAGCGTGCGGCGATACGCCTGAGGATTCTCTGTCATGGTTACGCACGTTTCTCCCCAGACCACCACGGCACGCCTGCCGTGGCTCATCATCATCTGCGGCTGTCTGATCGCACTTATGACCTTCGGCCCCCGCTCGGCGATGGGCTTCTTCCAGCTGCCGATGCTAGCCGAAAAGGGCTGGGACCGCACGACGTTTGGCCTTGCCATGGCGATCCAGAACCTTGCCTGGGGTCTCGGTACGCCGATCTTCGGCGCGCTGGCCGACAAGTACGGCACTTGGCGCGTGCTGGCGCTGTCCGGTGTCATGTACGCCAGCGGCCTGATCCTCATGGCCGTGTCGACCTCTCCGACGCTGCTGCACATCGGCGGCGGCGTGCTGGTAGGCCTCGGCGTTGCCTCCGGCTCGTTCGGCATCATCCTCGCAGCCTTTGCCCGCAATGTCGCGGCGGAGCAGCGCAGCTTCGTCTTCGGCCTCGGCACGGCGGCCGGCTCCGCCGGCATGTTCCTGTTCGCGCCGCTGAGCCAGGGGCTGATCTCGCAATATGGCTGGTACGACGCGCTAGTCATCATGAGCGCGATGATGCTGGTGATCCCGCTGCTTGCCATACCGCTGCGGGGCAATTCGTCCTCCGGCATCACGCCCATCACCTACAAGCAGACGGCTGGCGAAGCCCTGCGCGAAGCCCTGGGCCATCGCAGCTATCTGCTGCTGACCTCCGGCTTCTTCGTCTGCGGGTTCCAGGTCGCGTTCATCACGGCGCACTTCCCGGCCTACATTTCGGACATCGGCATCGACGCGAAGTACGCGGTGATCGCGCTGGCACTGATCGGCTTCTTCAACATCATCGGCTCGCTGGCCGCCGGCTACATCGGCCAGCGCTATTCCAAGCCGATCTTCCTCGCCTGGATCTATCTCGGCCGCTCGATCCTGGTCACGGCCTTCGTGCTGCTGCCGCAGACGCCGGCGACGGTGATCGTCTTCGCGATCATCATGGGCCTGCTGTGGCTGTCGACGGTGCCGCCTACCAATGCGCTGGTCGCGATCATGTTCGGCACCGCGCATCTGGGCATGCTGGGCGGCGTGGTGTTCTTCTCGCACCAGGTCGGCTCATTCCTGGGCGTCTGGCTCGGCGGCTATCTGTACGACCATTTCGGCAGCTACGACGGCGTGTGGTGGCTGGGGGTGGCGCTCGGCGTCTTCGCCGCCTTCGTGCACTGGCCGATCCAGGAGCGGCCGATCGAGCGTCCGATGCTCGCCGCGGCCGAATAGCCCTACTCGGCGGCTCTGCTTGCGTAATGGCGGCGCAGGGCCGCAAGAAACCCGGACCGCGCTTCCGGAGCAACGATGCCTCGTGGCTGGTACACGTGGCGCTCCAGAAAGAAGGCCGTCAGCCGGTAGGCATCTTCCAGCGCGGTGGGCTCAGCGTGCAGCCGCGCACCCCGCTGGAGGAAGGCCGGCAGAGGCAGCATCCTGTCGGCCCACGGCTTCCCGGCTTCGCGAGACACCGCACGACCGCTCTTAGGCGACACATAGGCAAGATCTTCGACCTGCCCCGTGGCGGCGCAGCGTGCGAGGTCGAGGCCGAAGCCGAGCGCTTCCAGAAGCAGTAACTCGAACCGTACCACCAGCTCGCCCGCAACCTCGGGTTCCTCCAGGTGCTCCAGAAGCACCAGCAGCGTATCATAGAGGTTCGCGTGCGGGTCGCGTTCCGGCAGCAGCCGCAGATGAGCGGCGAGTGTCTGCAGGCCATAGACGGCGCAGGCACTGTCAAAAAGCCGCGCCGCATGCAGCTCCAGCGGCTCTACCTGAAAAAAGCCAAGATGTTCGTCGAGACGAGCTCTCCAGACGAGGTCGACGCGATTCCCGGGCTGCAGCAGCGGCTGCATCTTGCGCGAGCGGCCTCCCTTTACCATTCCAAGATGACGCCCGCGGGCACGCGTCATCACTTCCAGAATGGCGCTGGTTTCGCCATGCTTCCTCGTGCCCAGAATGATTCCTTCGTCGCGCCATTCCATCGGTGCAGCCTTCCATCAAGGAGCGTACGATTTCAAGGCGAAGCAGGACGCAACCTAAGGCGGCAACCCGTAGTTAAATGGTCGCTCAAGAACCGGAGTAACCAATGACAGGCCCGCAGATCGCGATATCGCCGGAGTCGCCTTACAGCGAAGATGCGCTGCATTGCATTGAGGCGTATTACCGCGAGCTCGATGCGCGGTTCGAAGGCGGTTTCAGCCCGCGCGAAGGCGGATATGCCAAGGCGGCGGAACCGGCCAGCTTCCTGATCGTGCGCTACGAGGGCCGTCCTGTCGGCTGCGGTGCGCTACATGTTCTCGACAATCAGACCGGCGAGATCAAGCAGATGTGGATCGCGCCGGAAATGCGCGGCCGGGGGATCGCCCGGCTGCTGCTCGAAGCGCTCGAAGCGGAGGCGCGTGAACTGGAACTTCAACGCATCCGCCTCGACACCAACCGCTCGCTGACAGAGGCGCAGTCGCTCTACTTCAAAGCCGGCTACGTCGAGATCGAGCGCTACAACGACAACGCCTACGCTGACATGTTCTTCGAGAAGACCCTCGAGGACTGACAATCAGCTCGGGAAGTCGAGCCCCATCTCGCGATAACGCTCGGGGTCGTTACCCCAGTCCTCGCGCACCTTCACGAACAGGAACAGGTGCACCGGACGCTCCATGATCTCCGTCAGTTCCTTGCGGGACGCCTGGCCGATTGCGCGGATGGTCTCGCCCTTGTGTCCAAGCACGATCTTCTTCTGGCTGTCGCGCTCGACATAGATGACCTGCTCGATGCGGACCGAGCCGTCCTTCTTCTCTTCCCAGCGCTCCGTCTCGACATGCGAGGAGTATGGGATTTCCTGGTGCAGGCGCAGGAACAGCTTCTCACGGGTAATTTCCGCCGCCAGCTGGCGCATCGGCAGGTCGGACACCTCATCTTCCGGGTAGTACCAAGGGCCTTCCGGCAGCGCCTTGGCCAGATGGTTCAGCAGGTCCTGACAGCCCGAACCGGTCAACGCCGAGATCATGAAGGTCCGCTCAAACGGCACGCGCGCGTTGATCTCGGCGGTGAGCTTCAGCAGGTTCTCCGGCTTCACCCGGTCAACCTTGTTCAGGACGAGGATCTTCGGCTGGCGCACGTCGCCGAGGTTTTCAAGCAGCGCTTCCGCATCGCCCTTCAGCCCGCGTTCGGAATCGATCAGCACGAGGACGATGTCGGCATCCTTGGCGCCGCCCCAAGCAGTCGACACCATCGCGCGGTCGAGCCGGCGGCGTGGCGAGAAAATGCCAGGCGTGTCGACGAAGACGATTTGCGCGTCCTCATGGGTGGCAATGCCGCGTACGATCGAACGCGTCGTCTGCACCTTGTGAGTGACGATGGAAACCTTGGTTCCGACGAGTTGGTTGACCAAGGTCGACTTACCAGCGTTCGGCGCACCGATGAGGGCGACGAAGCCCGAGCGTGTCTTTTTTTGTTCTGTCTCGCTCATGCGCGTGACTCCTCTTTCCAGACGCCCTCGCGCACCAGGATGGCAGTTGCTGCAGCCTGTTCGGCCTCGCGTTTAGAACGGCCTGACCCGGTGGCAGGCGCATATCCGGCTACCCTGACCGAAACGTCGAAGACCGGATCGTGATCCGGCCCGTCGCGCCTGTCGACCACGTAGGTCGGCGCGGACTTGGTCATCTGGTGAGCCCATTCCTGCAGTTCCGTCTTGGGATCGCGGCGGGCGGCCGTCGGCGCCTTAGAGCGCTTCTCCCAGTAACGGCGGATGAAGTTGCGGGCCGTCTCCAGCCCTGCCTCAAGATAGATGGCGGCGATCAGCGCCTCCATGACGTCGGCGCGCAGGTTGACGCGCTTGCGTCCGGTAACGGTGCGCAGTTCGCTGCCGGCAACGATCAACGCCGAAAGGCCAACCTCGTCGGCGATCTCGGCCAGGGTCTCGGCGTTTACCAGCGCGTTGAGCCGCAGCGATAGCTCGCCTTCCGGCGCATTGGCATTCGCCTCAAACACCATCTGCGCCACGACGAGGCCGAGGACCCGATCGCCCAGGAATTCGAGACGCTGGTAATTGCCGCGCTCGCCGCCTTTGGCGCTGGCATGGGTCAGCGCGCGGCGCAGCAAGTCGCGGTCCCGGAAGGCGTGACCGGTGATCGCCTCGACCTTGCGGACGAGTTCTTCCTCAAACTTTGCCTTGGCCTTCATCGACCTAGCGTACCATGTTGAACAGGCGGGACGCACGCAGTTCAGTCGGCCATCTCCAGATCTCCAGCGGGCTCGCGCCGCCAGCGATCGAGAAGAAGATGATGTTGGCGCGACCTACCAGATTCTCCTCCGGAACGAAGCCGACGGAGAAGCGGCTGTCGGTGGAGTTGTCACGGTTGTCGCCCATCATGAAGTAGTGGCCTTCCGGGACGACGAACTCCCGCGTGTTGTCGCCGATGCCGTTCGGCGTGAGATCAAGCGTGTCATAGGATACGCCGTTCGGCAGCGTCTCGCGCCATACCTCGACCGGACGGTTCACCTCGGTGATGTCCGGATTGTTGATCTCCCCGACCTTCTCGCGCCGCACCGGCTCGTCGTTGATGTAGAGCTGGCCGCTTCGCATCTGGATGCGATCGCCCGGCAAGCCGATGACGCGCTTGATGTAGTCGAGCGACGGGTTCGGCGGGAACTTGAAGACAACGACGTCGCCGCGTTCGGGCTGACTGCCCCAGATGCGGCCTTCAAACAGGTCCGGAGAGAACGGGAACGAGTGCTTCGAGAAGCCGTAGGCCCACTTGGTGACGAACAGATAGTCGCCTTCAAGGAGGGTTGGTCGCATCGAACCCGACGGGATCGAGAAGGGCTGGAAGAGGAAGGTCCTGATCACCAGCGCAAGCAGCAATGCCTGCACAATCACGCTGATCGTTTCGCCAAGTCCGCCGGATTTCTTCTGCGATGTATCGGCCACGCTCGTTTCGTCCTGTTGTTCGTCGGCGTCCGTCTTAGCCGCTTGCCCGCGCCGGGGCAACGCGGGAAGCGTCAGCGCATCAGTGGCAGCGCTTCAATGATGACGAAAGCCTGCGCCAGAGGGTAATCGTCGGTGATCGTCAGATGCACGACTGCCTCGTGCCCCTCCGGCACCATTTCGGCAAGCCGTTCGGCGGCACCGCCGGTCAGCTTCATGGTGGGCTTGCCTGAAGGCAGATTTACGACGCCCATGTCTCGCCAGAAGACACCGCGCGAAAGGCCTGTGCCCAGCGCCTTGGCGCAGGCCTCCTTGGCGGCGAACCGCTTGGCGTAGGAGGCGGCGCGCTCCTTGCGGCGCTCCGATTTCGCCCGCTCAACGTCTGTAAAGACGCGTTCAACGAACCGCTCAGGGTGCCGCTCGAGCGTCTGCTCGATGCGGCGGATGTCGATGAGGTCACTGCCGATGCCGATGATCATAGCGCCATCCTAACCGTTGACGCGCCGGACGGCGCTCACGCTCGGGCAATCCTTCAGCTCCCGAATGAGGTTGTTCAGGTGCTTGAGGTCCCACACCTCAAGGTCGAACAGCATCTCGGTGAAGTCGGCTGCGGTTTGCACCATCGACAGGCTGTGGATGTTGGCGTCGTTCGACGCCACCACCTGCGCGATCGCGGCAAGCGACCCTGGCTCGTTTATGGCGGTGACCGTGATCCGCGCCGGGAAGCGCTCCTTCGCTTCCTCGTCCATGTCCCAGCGGACGTCGATCCACCGCTCCGGCTGGTCGTCGAAGGCCGTCAGCGCAGGCGACTGGATCGGATAGATGGTGATGCCCTTGCCGGGCTCGAGGATGCCAACGATGCGGTCGCCCGGCACCGCACCTTCCGGTGCGAACGAGACAGGCAGGTCGCCGCGCACGCCGCGGATAGGTACCGCGCCCCTGTTGTCGCCAGAGTTCTTGCGAGGCGTCTTGAGGCCTGGGATCTGGAACAGCATGCCCGCGGCGTTGCGCAGGTTGAACCACCCCTCCTCCCGTGGCTTGGCGGAGGCCTGCTCGGGCTTGTGATCCGGGAACACGGCGCGCATCACGTCGACCGACGACAACTCGCCGCGACCGACTGCCGCCAGCACGTCCTCGACATCCTTGCGGGCAAGACGATGAAGTACCGGCTTGATCTGCTCGCGCGAGAAGGTCTTGCCGGCACGCTCGAAGGCGCGCTCGAGGATGCGCACGCCCAGGCCGGAATACTGCTTGCGGATGGCGTTCTTGGTCGCCCTGCGGATGGCCGAGCGCGCCTTGCCAGTGACGACGATCGATTCCCAGGCAGCCGGCGGGACCTGCGCCTTGGAACGGATGATCTCGACCTCGTCGCCGTTCTTGAGCTCGGTCATCAGCGGCATGACGCGGCCGTTGATCTTTGCACCAACGCAGGTGTCGCCGACGTCGGTATGGACCGCGTAGGCGAAGTCAATCGGGGTTGCGCCGCGCGGCAGCGCGATCAGACGGCCCTTCGGCGTGAAGGCGAACACCTGATCCTGGAACAGCTCGAGCTTGGTGTTCTCGAGGAACTCTTCCGGATTGTCGCCCTCTGCGAGCGCCTGGATCGTCTGGCGCAGCCATGCATAGGCGTTGCTGTCCTTGGACAGCGAGTGGCCGCCCGCGCTCGTGGTCGAGCCATGATCCTTGTAAATGGAGTGCGCGGCAACGCCGTATTCGGCCACCGTGTCCATCTCCTGCGTGCGGATCTGCAGCTCGACGCGCTGGCGCGACGGGCCGACAACAGTCGTGTGGATCGAACGGTAGTCGTTCTGCTTCGGCGTCGAGATGTAGTCCTTGAAGCGGCCCGGCACCATCGCCCAGGTGGTATGGATCGCCCCCAGGGTACGATAGCAATCGTCGACATTCGCAACGATGACGCGGAAGCCGATCAGGTCCGACAGCTGCTCGAAGGAGATCGCCTTGGTCTCCATCTTGCGGAACACCGACCACGGCTTCTTGCGGCGGCTCTTCACCTCGGCATAGAGCGCGCGCTCGATGAAGAGGTTCGTCAGCGCCTGCTCGACTTCCTCGATGACGTGCTGGTTCCGATCGAAGAATTCGTCGAGGCGTTCGGTGACCGCCTTGTGCGCCTCGGGGTTGATGGTGCGGAAGGCGAGTTCCTCGAGCTCCTCGCGCATGTCCTGCATGCCCATGCGCCCGGCGAGCGGCGCATAGATATCCATCGTCTCCTCGGCGATGCGCAGGCGCTTGTCGGGCCGCATTGCGCCCAGCGTGCGCATGTTGTGCAGCCGGTCCGCGAGCTTGACGAGCAGGACGCGCACGTCCTCGGCAATCGCCAGCAGCAGCTTGCGAAGGTTCTCGGCCTGCTCCGCCTTTTTGGAAACGAGATCAAGCTTCTTGAGCTTGGTCAGCCCCTCAACCAGCTTGCCCATCTCGGGGCCAAACAGCTGGTCGATCTCCTGCCTGGTGGCGGTCGTGTCCTCGATGGTGTCATGAAGGAGCGCGACAGCAATTGTCGCCTCGTCCATGCGCATTTCAGTGAGGATCGCCGCAACCTCCAGCGGATGCGAAAAATATGGGTCGCCCGACGCACGCTTCTGGTGGCCATGCTTCTGCATGGCGTAAACATAAGCTTTGTTCAGAAGCGCCTCGTTGACATCCGGCTTGTAGCGCTGGACGCGCTCCACAAGCTCGTACTGTCGCATCATTGGCGCGTTTCCTATCACTTAAAACAAGACATGCGCCGGGCGGGTGCACGGCGCATGTCTAGATAATCACGAATGCGTCGCCGATAAAGTGGCGAACGCTATGCCAGCGATCAGAAGTCGTCGTTCTTTTCCGGAGCGACGAGGCCCTCGATACCGGCAAGGAGATCTTCCTCGCTCATGCGGTCGAAGACGATGTTCTCTTCCGGAGCGTCGTCAGATTCAGCAGCAACCGGCAGAGCATCCGGAACGTCATTCTCCGGCTCGTCGACCTCGACGTGCTTCTGCAGCGAGTGAATCAGGTCCTCGCGCAGATCCTCGGGCGACAGCGTCTCGTCGGCGATCTCGCGAAGCGCGACGACGGGGTTTTTGTCGTTGTCCCGATCGACAGTGATCGGAGCGCCCTGGCTGATCAGGCGGGCGCGGTGTCCTGCGAGCAGGACGAGCTCGAAGCGATTGTCGACCTTGTCGATGCAATCCTCAACAGTTACGCGGGCCATGCATTGCCCCTTTCTTCGATGGAATGTCGGAGAGTCTGGCGGTCCTTATCGTGAAAAGGCACGAAAGACAAGCGCGTTGGCCGACGCGCCAGCCTGCACGCACGGGATCGTGTCGCTCACGAAAGCCCACCTCCCCTTGGAAAGTGAATCATATCGCATTATCTCATTTATATTGGTGACAAACGGATACTTTCAATATGTTCGATCCACGGGAGAAGATTGGACTTTTCATTGATGGCGCCAATCTCTACGCCACATCCCGATCTCTCGGCTTTGATATAGATTATCGCAGATTGCTGACCGCGTTTAAGAGCCGCGGCTACCTCCTGCGCGCCTACTATTATACTGCCCTCGTCGAGGACCAGGAGTACTCATCTATCCGTCCGCTCATCGACTGGCTGGACTACAACGGCTACAAGGTCGTGACCAAACCGGCCAAGGAATTCACGGATGCGAGCGGCCGGCGCAAGATCAAGGGCAACATGGACATCGAACTGGCGGTGGATACCCTCAGCCTTGTCGATGTCATCGACCACTATGTCATCTTCTCGGGCGACGGAGACTTCCGCACGCTGGTCGACGCGCTACAGCGCAAGGGCCGCAAAGTCTCGATCGTGTCGACGCTTGCCTCGCAGCCGCCGATGATTTCCGACGAACTTCGCCGTCAGGCCGATAACTTCATTGACCTGCTCTCGCTCAAGAACGAAATAGGGCGTGAGCCCGGCGAGCGCCCTGCCCGCCGGCAGGAACCTGAACCCGACTACGACGAAGACGATCTGTGATTCCCGAGAAGCTGTCGGAGCCGCCGCGCGATTGCCCGCTGTGCCCGCGCCTGCATCATTTCATTGCCGAATGGCGGACGCGCGAGCCCGACTGGTTCAACGCGCCCGTGCCGACCTTCTTCTCGCGCGATGGCGATGACAGCGTCCGGCTGCTGATTGTCGGCCTCGCGCCTGGCCTGCGGGGAGCAAACCGCACTGGCCGCCCCTTCACCGGCGACTATGCCGGCGAGTTGCTCTACGCCACGCTGAAAAGCTTCGGCTTTTCCACCGGCGAGTTCCAGGCGCGCCCGGATGACGGCGTCGAGCTGATCGACACAGCGCTGACCAACGCGGTGCGCTGCGTGCCGCCGGAGAACAAGCCGGTCGGCGCGGAGATCAACACCTGCCGCAGCTTCCTGAAGCTGACGATCCAGCGGTTTCGCAACCTGCAGGCCATCGTGACGCTCGGCACCATCGCGCATCAGTCGACCATCCGCGCGCTCGGCGCACGAGTCGGCGATCATCCGTTCAGCCATGGCGGTCGCGCGGATGTCGGCAACATCGCCGTGTTCTCGAGCTATCACTGCTCGCGCTACAACACGAATACCGGCCGGCTGACGGAAGAAATGTTCGTCGACGTGTTCAGGAACGTCGCGGAGTACCTGGCGGCGAAACGCGGCTGAGGATCAGCCGCGCTCCTTGAGCAGCCTGCCCTTTTCGCGATCCCAATCGCGCCGCTTCTCGGTCTCGCGCTTGTCGTGCAGCTTCTTGCCGCGGGCGATCGCCAGCAGCAGCTTCGCGCGGCCGCGCTCGTTGAAGTAGATCTTCAACGGCACCATCGTCATGCCTTCGCGATCCACGGCCTGCGTCAGCTTGGCAATCTCCCGCTTGTTCAGCAGGAGTTTGCGGCGCCGGCGCGGCTCGTGGTTGAAGCGGTTGCCCTGCAGGTATTCAGGCAGGTACGAGTTGATCAGCCAGATCTCGCCGCCTTCGTTGGAGGCGTAGCTTTCCTGGATGTTCGCATGCCCCTCACGCAGAGACTTGACCTCGGTTCCGGTCAGGACAAGCCCAGCCTCGTAGGTGTCGATAATCTCGTAGGAAAATCGCGCCTTGCGATTCTCGGCAACCGTCTTGCCGGTGGGCTTTTTCTCCTTGCTCATGATCTCCGCGCGTGCCTGCCGTGCCTCAATTCAAAAGACCGGCGTGAATCATCGCCGCGTCGATCCGCTCCGCCGTCGAGGTCTCGACGGTCATCAAAGGCGAGCGGACGACGTTTTCCACCTTGCCGAGACGCGACAGCGCATACTTCGCACCCGAGACGCCCGGCTCGATGAAGATAGCCTTATGTAGGGGCATCAGACGATCATGCAACTCGAGCGCCTTCTCCTTGTCGCCAGCCAGCGAAGCAGCCTGGAACTCGGCGCAAAGACGCGGCGCAACATTGGACGTGACCGAGATCGCGCCAACACCGCCATGGGCATTGAAGCCGAGCGCAGTCGCATCCTCGCCGGAGAGCTGGATGAAGTCCTTGCCGCAGGTGATGCGCTGTTCGGACACGCGCTCGATCTTGCCGGTCGCATCCTTGACGCCGACGATGTTCTTGAAGTCGTTAGCGAGGCGTCCCATCGTCTCCGGCGTCATGTCGATAACCGAGCGCGGCGGGATGTTGTAGATGATGATCGGCAGCTTCGTCGAACGCGCGATCGCAGCGAAGTGCGCGTAGAGGCCGCGCTGGGTCGGCTTGTTGTAGTAAGGAGTGACGACGAGAACGGCATCCGCGCCTACCTTCTCGGCGTGGCGGACCAGCTCGATGGCCTCCACCGTGTTGTTCGAGCCGGCACCGGCGATGACCGGGACGCGACCGCGGGCAGCCTGCACGGCAAGCTCCACGACCTCGCGATGCTCCTCGTGGCTGAGCGTCGGCGACTCACCAGTGGTGCCAACAGGCACGAGTCCGGAGGTTCCCTCATCGATCTGCCACTCGCACAGCGCGCGGAATGCATCTTTGTCCAGAGCGCCTTCGCGCGTGAACGGCGTGACGAGCGCGGTCAGGGACCCTCTGAACATGATGTGCTCCGAAACTTTCTTGGACGTTGAGCGTGACGATCTTGAGCTGGCTTCATAGTATCGCCCCAAGCGGTCCGCAAGATGGCGCGCGATTGGGTCGATACAATCAGCCGATCTGCGCTAACCATTCGTTTACGACATCTTCACCGCTTCCGTGCGAGGGTCCTCATGCCCAAACCATTCTCGTACCTTGTCTGGATCAGGGACCTCTCATGAAAGACACGACACGCGCCCGCGCGGCACTCGTGGGACTTGCCTTCCTTACCAGCACCAGCTCCGTCCTGTCTTTCACGAGCCTTCCCGATTCCGGCCCCCTGCCCTTCGACAGGCCCTATAAGGCTGCCGGCCAGCGGCTGATCGACAGCGCCACCACCGGCTCGATCGCCGCGGGTGCTGCGGCGGGGATGATGGCAACGAACATCACCACGCAGGGCAACATCGAGCGCCTGAAGACTGGTCTCGATGCCCTGTCATCCGGCAACATCGCCAAAGCACGCGTCGCACGCGACAACCTGCCTGGCAACTCGCTAGACCGTCACATCCTGATGTGGGCGATCGCCACCTCCGGCAGCCCGGACGTCAGCAGCGGCGAGATCGCCGAGGCTGCGCGGATCCTCTCCGGTTGGCCAGGCATGGCGACGCTGCGCGCCAACTCGGAGCGCGCGCTCTATCGTGAAAATGCCGCACCGCGCACTGTGCTTGAAGCATTCGGCAACACGCAGCCGCAAACCTACCAGGGCGCAATCGCGCTTGCTCGCGCGCACCTCGCCGTCGGCAACACCGACAAGGCGCGCGCTGTGCTCGGCCGCATGTGGCGCACCCAAAAGCTCGAGGCCAAGGACGAGCAGGCGATCATTCGCGAGTTCGGCCGGGTCATCTCGCCCGCCGACCATCGCTTTCGCGCGGAGCGGATGCTCTATTCCGACCGTGTATCCTCGGCCGAGCGCGTCGCCGCGCTCGCCGGCGCGAAGGAACTCGTCGCGGCCTTTGCCGCTGTCACCCGCAACGACAAGAACGCGGCAAAGCTCCTTCAGGCCGTTCCAAAGGCGCAGCGCGGTGCAGCCTACATCTTTGCGCAGGCACGGCACCTTCGCCGCAACGAACGTTTCAAGGAAGCCGCGAAGGTCATGCTGAGCGCCCCGCGCGATCCTGCAGCGCTGGTCGATCCTGACGCGTGGTGGATCGAGCGCCGCGTGCTTTCCCGCGAACTGCTCGACCATGGCGACCCCGCAACCGCCTACAAGATTGCCGCGGCGCATTCGGCCGAGAGCCCGGCGCAGGCGGTTGACGCCGAATTCCACGCGGGCTGGTATGCCTTCCGTGGTCTGGGCGACGCGCGCACCGGCGCCAAGCATTTCGCGCGAATCGCGGAGATCGCTGACGGACCGATCTCGCTGTCGCGGGCCTATTACTGGCTCGGCCGCACCGCTGAAGCAGGCGGCCCCGGGAACGCGCGACAGTACTTCGAGCGCGCTGCGCAGTACGGTACGGCCTTCTACGGGCAGCTCGCGGCCGCAAAGCTTGGCCGCAGCGCGATCCCAGCCGCCTATCCTGCCGCGTCTGACGGCGACCGCGCCAATTTCGAGCGCCGGCAAGCCGTTCAGGCCATCAGGCGCGTCGAACAGGCTGGTCATGGACGCCGCGCCGACAGCCTCTACAGGGCGCTGGCACAGGAGCTGAGCAGCCCGGGAGAACTTGCCCTACTCGCGGTGATGGCAGAACGACAGGGCAACCACTATCTCGCCCTCCGGGTCGGCAAGTGGGCCGCCTCACGCGGCCTGCCCGTCGGTGCACTGGCCCATCCGGTCGGTGCGATCCCGTCCAATGCGAACATTTCGGGTGCCGGCAAGGCCCTCGCCTACGCCATCGCGCGCCAGGAAAGCGAGTTCAATGTCTCGGCAAAGTCGGGCGCGGGCGCGCTCGGCCTGCTGCAGCTCATGCCCGGCACCGCTAAGGCAATGGCCAAGAAGGCCGGCATGTCATTTGCGCCCGAGAAGCTGACGCGGGATCCCGCCTACAACGCGACGCTCGGCTCGCACTATCTCAACGACCAGCTCGAGCGCTTCAATGGCTCCTATGTGCTGACGTTCGCGGGCTACAATGCCGGCCCGCGTCGCGCCCAGGAATGGATCCAGCGCTATGGCGACCCGCGCGGCAAGTCGGTCGAGGAAGTGGTGGACTGGATCGAGCGCATCCCGTTCAGCGAGACCCGCTCCTACGTCCAGCGCGTGATGGAGAATTATCAGGTCTACAAGATGCGGCTGACGGGCCAGATGGACATCGCGCGCGACCTGGTGCACGGGCGGCGGTCATAACGCCGCTGTCACCCATCTTCTCGTCTTGAGCGAAGCGCCCTTTTTCGGGCGCTTTTTCTTTGGGCAGCACGACAAAGCGCGGTCGCGTCTGAGCCTCAAAAGAAAAACCCGGCGGTTGCCCGCCGGGTTTCCCTAAACCAGTTCTGAGAACCGATTAGAACGAACGCTGGAAGCGCAGACGGCCTTCCCAAGCCTCGACGTCACCACCGCCGAGCAGGTCAGCCTTGGTGTAGCGGACTTCCGGGATGATGTTCAGACCGGTGACCGGAGCCCAGTCGAGGCCGCCGGTGATCTGCCAAGCGTCGTCGAAACCGCCAACGCCATCGAACCACTGAACCTGCAGCTTGGCACCGAGGGTGTCGACCAGCTTCGCACGAGCGTAACCGGCAACCGACCACTCGCTGGTCAGGTTCGAGCCGAAGACGCCGTCGACGTAACGAGCGCCGTAAGCGCTGGAAGCGTCGCTGCCGTACTGGACCTGGAGGCCAACGGTGACCGGGTTGAAGGTCAGCTCGCCAGCAACCTTTGCGCCCCACTCGTCAACTTCGTTGTCGTAGCCAGCTGCGCCGACCAGAAGGCCCCAGCCCTGGCTGTAGCGAACGACGGCTTCAACGTTCGGCTCGAACTCGGTGTTGCCGGTGTTCTCGACAGCGCCGAGGGTGAGCGACAGGCCGTTGCCTGGAGCGAAGGTGTAGTAGACGACGCCCGTGTTGGTGTCGTTGTTGTCAGCGTTGTCGCCGCGGGTCTCGAAGATGCCGCCGACGTTCGGGCCGCCCAGGTGAGCAGCGTGGAACGGGGTGTCGGTCTTACCAACGAGGAAGAGGTGCGGGCCGTTCTCGAGCGAGATGTAGGCGTGCTCAAGCGCGGTCGAGTTGCCGTCGCCGGAGATGTTGCCGCTACCCCAGTTGAAGAAGACCTGGCCGAACGAACGCAGCGTGCCCCACTCGGTCGACGAACGGGCGTCGAAGGTCGGGGAGAAGCGAGCGAACTTCGAGAAGCGGTAGTCCGGGTCGCCGTCGCGATCGCGGTAGCGCATCTCGTAACGGACGTAGCCGCCGATCTTCAGGCAGGTCTCGGTGCCCGGGATGTAGAAGAAGCCCGTGCCGTAGGTGTCGCAGATGCGGACATATTCCATCGGCTCCGGCTCAGCGACGACGATTGCGTCAGCAGCCTGAGCCGAGCCAGCGACAACAGCTGCCGCCGAGCCGAGAAGAAGGCTCTTGATGTTCATTTCTGACCTCCAGTCAAAGTTACAAAGCGGGTCTGGGTATCTTTTTTCGCTGAAGGACAGCTGTTTCCTGCCCCATCCCCAATCCGAAGAGAACGATTCCGCCCTCCTCGACGGTGAGAATACGCAGGTCCCGGTGCCGATCAACAAAGTTCGACGGCTGGATACCCGGCTACCATATGGTATGAGGTCGGTCTGTGGCAGAAAGGTCACGATTTTTTGGTGGACCTTAACAGAGGCTTAACAGCGGTGCCTCGCCGACGCGGAGAACGCGCCACTTGCCGCGATGTCGCGCCATTCGATCGAAGCGGAAGATTCGCTCCGCAGTCAACTCCACGTGCCTGTGCGCGCATTCAACGGCCACGAGCCTGCAGGGGGGTCTCATCCCGCTTCCGCGTGACTGCAGTCGAGACGTCTCAATTCTCTACCGTTGATCCGGGAACCAGATGCGCCTCCCTCTACGAGCACGGGCCGGATCCTGCCTCTATATAAGAATGGCTCCGAAGGCAGCTGAGCACCTCCTATGGAGAACGACACCGCGCTCAGATAAGCGGATGCGCGCAACGGCGCTTCCCAATCATTAGCAGCGAAAGCGGCTGCACGACCCAATCGCTTGTGGATGCAGCAAGATTAGCTTCGTGACGGCGAAATAGCTCTTGTATCCCAAGGCATCGCAGGTTAGTGGAGGCGCGACGGAGAGGTGGCCGAGTGGTCGAAGGCGCTCCCCTGCTAAGGGAGTAGACCTCAAAAGGGTCTCGTGGGTTCGAATCCCATCCTCTCCGCCACGGCGGATCCACTCTTCGCCAATTACGCGCAAGACGCTGTTTTCCCGACATGATTTCCAGGCTGGGAACCCAAATGAGGGTGTCTGTGCCATGGATGTATCGTCAGAAGTATCGCTGAATGTATCGCCCGAAGTATCGCTCGGAAGGACGCGTTCGGCGGCCCGGGAAGCATCCTCCAAACGCCCGCGCGGCACAGGGGCCGGGCGGTACCTCGTGCGATCAGGTTCCGTTTACATCTTCCAGATTAGGGTTCCGAAGGACCTTTGCGGCCACGAGCTTCCCCTCGTCCGCGTC
>Ga0182740_1000207_pt1 | contig 92683 bp, 82 predicted proteins | sample eDN5th37CKraftBY_FD_128872 | JGI IMG/M metagenome (GOLD analysis project Ga0182740, IMG submission 128872) | Enriched backyard soil microbial communities from Emeryville, California, USA - eDNA 5th pass 37_C Kraft BY (version 2) (version 2) | ecosystem: Environmental > Terrestrial > Soil >...
CCAAGTGTCCGAAAGCGAAAATCCGGTCATCGAATCGCCGACGCCCAAGGCGCACCGTCCGCTCACCAACCGGGACTGGTGGCCGGATCAGATAGATCTCAGTGTCCTGCAACATAATTCGGAGCGCACCTCGCCTCTGGGTGTCGACTTCGACTACCCGACCGAATTCGCGAAACTCGACCTCGACGCTCTGAAGCGCGACCTTGTCGAGGTGATGACCACCTCCCAGGACTGGTGGCCCGCGGACTTCGGTCACTACGGTCCGCTGTTCATCCGCATGAGCTGGCATGCGGCGGGCACCTACCGCATCGCCGACGGCCGTGGCGGTGGCGGTCAGGGCGCGCAGCGGTTCGCGCCGCTCAACAGCTGGCCGGACAACGCGAGCCTCGACAAGGCCCGCCGGCTCCTGTGGCCGATCAAGAAGAAGTACGGAAACAGCATCTCGTGGGCCGACCTGATCATCTACGCGGGCAACGTCGCCTACGAGTCGATGGGCTTCCCCACGTTCGGTTTCGCGTTCGGCCGCGAGGACATCTTCGAACCCGAGGAGGTCTTCTGGGGGCCGGAGGACACCTGGCTCGGGGACGCCCGCTACGCCGGCGAGCGCGAACTGCAAGGCCCGCTGGGTGCCGTGCAGATGGGCCTGATCTACGTGAATCCGGAAGGCCCCAACGGCAATCCGGATCCGATCGAGGCGGCCCGCGACATCCGTGAGACGTTCGGCCGGATGGCGATGAACGACGTCGAGACCGCGGCGCTCATCGTCGGCGGTCACACCGTCGGAAAGACCCACGGTGCCGCTCCGGCCGATCACGTCGGACCGGAACCCGAGGCCGCACCGCTCGAGCAGCAGGGTCTGGGTTGGAAGAACACCCACGGCACCGGGGTCGGCGGCGACGCGATCACCAGTGGTCTCGAAGGCATCTGGACCCCCACACCGACGAAGTGGGACAACAGCTTCCTCGAGACGCTGTACGGCTTCGAGTGGGAGAAGACCAAGAGCCCGGCCGGGGCCTGGCAGTGGGTGCCGAAGGACGGTACCGGCGCCGACCTCGTCCCGGACGCCCACGATCCGTCGAAGCGGCACGCCCCGACGATGCTCACCACCGACCTGTCGCTGCGCTTCGATCCGATCTACGGGCCGATCACCCGCCGGTGGCTCGACCATCCGGAGGAACTCAACGAGGAGTTCGCCAAGGCCTGGTACAAGCTGCTGCACCGTGACATGGGACCGGTCTCGCGGTATCTCGGTCCGTGGGTTCCGGAACCGCAGCTGTGGCAGGACCCGGTCCCGCCCGTCGACCACGAACTGGTCGGTGCGGACGACGTCGCCGCGCTCGAGCAGAAGGTCCTCGAGTCGGGACTGACGATTCCGCAGCTGGTCGCGACCGCGTGGGCGTCGGCGTCGAGCTTCCGCGGCACCGACAAGCGTGGCGGTGCGAACGGGGCACGCATCCGGCTCGCCCCGCAGAAGGACTGGGAGGTCAACGAACCCGCGCAGCTCGCCGAGGTGCTCGCGAAGCTCGAATCGATCCGTCAGGACTTCGAGAGCGGCGGCAAGAAGATCTCGCTCGCCGACCTCATCGTGCTCGCGGGTGGTGCGGCGATCAAGAAGGCCGCGAAGAACGCGGGTCTCGACCTCGAGGTGCCGTTCACTCCGGGCCGGACGGACGCGACGCAGGAGACGACGGACGTCGACTCGTTCGCGGTCCTCGAGCCGCCCGCCGACGGGTTCCGCAACTACCTGCCCGCCGGGGAGAAGCGCCAGCCGGAGAAGCTGTTCGTCGAGCGTGCCAATCTGCTGTCGCTGACCGCATCGGAGCTGACGGTGCTCGTCGGCGGGCTGCGGGCGCTGAACGCCAATCACGGCGGCACCGCCCACGGCGTGCTCACCGACCGGCCGGAGGCGTTGACCAACGACTTCTTCGTCAACCTGCTCGACATGGGCACGGAATGGAAGACGTCCGAGTCGACGGAGAACGTCTACGAGGGCCGCGACCGCGCGTCGGGTGAGCTGAAGTGGACGGCCACCGCCGTCGATCTGGTCTTCGGCGCCAACTCGGTGCTGCGGGGCCTGGCGGAGGTCTACGGCGCCGACGACGCGCAGACCAAGTTCGCCGAGGACTTCGTCGCCGCGTGGACGAAGGTGATGAACCTCGACCGGTTTGAGATCAAGAAGAAGTAGACCGGCACGAGTGGGGCACCCCGGCCAGGGCCGGGGTGCCCCACTCGTTGTGCGTGTCAGCCCTGGTAGCCGGGCGGGTAGAGCACGGACTTGAGCTCGCAGAACGCCTCGATACCCTCGGGGCCGTTCTCGCGGCCGATGCCGGAGTTCTTGTAGCCGCCGAACGGCGAGCCCGGGTCGAAGGCGTACCAGTTGATGCCGTAGGTGCCGGTGCGGACCTGCGCGGCGACCTCGAGTCCCTTCTCGATGTCGGTGGTGTACACCGAACCGGCCAGGCCGTAGTCCGAGTCGTTGGCGATCTTGATCGCCTCGTCGACCGAGTCGTACGGGAGGATGGACAGCACCGGACCGAAGATCTCCTCGCGGGCGATCGTCATCGAGTTGTCGACGTCCGCGAACACGGTCGGCTCGACGTAGTAGCCGGTCTCGATGCCGGCCGGGCGGCCGCCGCCGAGCACCAGGCGGGCGCCTTCCTTCTTGCCCTGCTCGATGTACCCCTCGACGCGGTCGCGCTGCTTCGCCGAGATCAGCGGGCCCAGCTGCGCGGCCGGATCGTCGGGCAGGCCGACGGGGAAGAATGCGGCGGTCGCGACGACCTTCTCGACGACCTCGTCGTAGCGCGAGCGCGGCGCCAGGATGCGGGTCTGGCCGACGCACGCCTGCCCGGTGTTCATCAGGCCGGACATCACGAGCATCGCGATCGTCGAATCGAGATCGGCGTCCTCGAGCACGATCGCGGCGGACTTGCCGCCGAGTTCGAGCGAACAGCGCTTGAGGTTCTGCGCGGCGATCGCACCGATGTGCTTGCCGACCGCGGTGGACCCGGTGAACGTGACCTTGTCGATGTCGGGGTGCGAGACCAGGTACTCACCGGTCTCGGCGCCGCCCTGCACGATCGACAGCACACCCTCGGGCAGGCCGGCCTCGGCGAAGATCTCGGCGACCATGTTGATCGTCAACGGCGCCTCGGGCGCCGGCTTGAGCACGACCGAGCAGCCCGCGAGCAGCGCCGGACCCAGCTTGTTCGCCGCCAGGAACAGCGGCACGTTCCACGCGACGACCGCGGCGACCACACCGACGGGCTCGCGGGTGACGCGGGTGCGGCCGAACGAACCGGACCGCTCGTCGACCCACGGGAACGTCTCGGCGGCGCTCGCGTAGTAGTTCAGCGTGCCCAGCGCCGAGGTCATCTGCATCATCTGCACCGACGCCGGGGGCTGGCCCATCTCGGCGGTGAGCTTCGCGGTGATCTCCGCGGAGCGCTCCTCGATCAGTTTGGCGGCCTTGGCGATCACCTGCGCGCGTTCGGCGGGCGAGGTGCGGGGCCACGGCCCGTCGTCGAACGCGGTGCGCGCCGCCGCGATCGCGGCGTCGATGTCCTTCGGCCCGGCGACGGGGACCGAGCCGACGCGTTCCTCCGTCGCGGGGGAGAACACCTCGAGCTTCTCGTCCGTCGACGGTGCGACCCACCGGCCGCCGATGAAGAGCTTGTCGTAGTCGGTCATGTTCCTCTTCCTCGTAACTTGTTCTGCGAACTCACGTCAGGGCTTGCCAGTAGGTGCCGTCGAGCATTGCCTCGAGGGTCGCGCGGTGCAGGATCATCGAGTCCGGGTCGTCGGGTTGCTCGGCCTGCCCGAAGTGGACGGCGCGAGTCTGGATGCGCAGCATGATGATCGCGTGCTGCAGTGCGGCGTAGCAGGTGTGGAAGTCCAGGTGCTGCGGGGTGTGCCCGGTGCGGGCGGCGTACGCGGCGGCGAGGTCGTCGCGGCGCAGGAAGCCGGGCAGCCCGGGCAGGTTCGCCGCCGCGGCGATGTCCTCGAAGAACCTGTGCAGGAACGTCATCCACGCCAGGTCCATCTCGCGGGCACCGATGGTGGCGAGTTCCCAGTCGAGGACGGCGACGGGCTCGAAGTCGTCGAACAGGATGTTGCCGATGCGGGCGTCGCCCCAGCACACCACGGCCGGGGACGGATCGTCCGGTACGTGTTCGTCGAGCCACGCGAAGGCACGTTCGATGAGCGGCGAGCGCGGCCCGGTCCGTGTGGTCCACTCGTAGTAGGCGCGCTGCCGGTCGATGTGGGCGCGCACCGCCGCGGTCGCGTCGGGTGGGGTGTCGAGATCGGCGATGCCGGGATCGACTGCGTCGAGCGGTAATTCGTGGATACGGGCGAGAATGCCGACCGCGGAGTCCTGCATCGCGGCTCGCTGCGCGTCGTCGGCCTCGGTGACCCACGAACCGAAGTTGTAGGGCATGACGTCCGGTGGGACGACACCGTCGATGCGGGACATGACGAAGAACGGGGCGCCGAGCGGACCGGCGTCGGGTTCGGACCACAGGACCGCCGGAACCGGCACGTCGGTGTGCTCGGCGACGGCGCGCATGATCCGGAACTGGGAGTCGAGGTCGTAGGTGGGGAACACGGGCACGGCGGTCGCCGCGGGCGCGATGCGCGCCACGAGCCGGTGGGTGCGGCCGTCCCAGGTTGCGTCGAACAGCAGGGTTTCGCTGGACATCCCGGTCGCGTCGGGGGAGTGCACGTTGTCCACCCGGGGATCCGGAACCCGTTCGGCGAGCCACCGCTGCAGGTCGGCGCGGATCTGTTCGGGGTCGCGACGGGAATCGTGGGGGCGGGCGACTTCGGCGTGGTGTGCGGTGTCCTCCGGATCGATGATCACCCGCGACTCCTCCCGTGTTCTCGTGCTGTGACCTCGAACACTAGAACACGTTTCATCTTTACGGAAGGGAGCTCCCGGTATCGGGGATCAGCCGGGATGCTGCTCGAACCACTCGAGCATCATCTGCCAGGCCTCGGCCGCGGCGGCCGGGTCGTACCGCGGCCCGGTGTCGTTGAAGAACGCGTGGTCGGCGCCGGCGAACGTCACCACCTCGTGCGTGAGCCCGGCCCGCTCGAGCGCCGCGGTCGCGGCATCGCGGGTCGCGTCGACCCGCTGGTCCTTCTCCGCGTAGATCGCCAGCACCGCCGCCCGCGACCCGGAGAAGTCCGCTCCCTCGGGCAGCGGCCCGTAGAACGGGACCGCGTTGGCCAGGCGCGGTTCGCCGGAGGCGAGCAGCAGCCAGGTCATGCCCCCGCCGAAACAGAAGCCGACCGCCTCGATCGGCAGGCCGGGGAGCCGTCGGGACAGTTCGTCGACCCCCTCCTTCATGTCCGCGGTGAACCGCTCCGTCGGCACGTTGCTCAGCGCCGCGGTCGCCGCGGCCGGATCGGCGAACGACGCCGTGCCACCCTCCTCGGACAGCAGGTCGATCGCCAGCGCCGAATAGCCGGCACCGGCGAAGCGCCCGGCGACCGAGCGGATGTGATCGTTGAGTCCCTTGTTCTCGTGAATCACCAGGACGCCGCCGCGCGGGTCGGTGGCGCCGGCCCAGGCACCCTGCAGGGTGCGGCCGTCCGGGCCCGGGAAGGTGACCTCCTCGGTCGGGACGGCCTCGGCGGCCCCCGGTGGCGGTGATGCCGGAGTCTCGGGCGCGGGGCTCGCCGGCGTCGGCTCGTCCTCCCGCGCGCACGCGGCGAGCAGCGACGACGCGGCGGCCAGACCGATGCCGAGCAGGCCCAGCCGGCGCAGTGCCTCTCGGCGCGTGAGCAGGCCGTCGGCGTGATCGACGGCGATCTCCTCGGCGATGTAACGCTGGAACGGTGTCATCTCTGCCCCCGCCCGGGTTGCGACCTTCCGAGAAGTATTTCGCATCCGGACGGCGGTCAGGGCTCGATTGCGAGCACTCCGGCACCGGTGAGTGTGCCGAGTGGGCCGAGTTCGGCCGGCACGATCCGCAGATCCCGGAGGAAGGACAATCGGCCGTAGCGCGCGGCCGCCGCCAGCATCGGACGCCACAGCGGCGGTCCGGCCTGCGCGAATCCGCCCCCGACGACCACCAGGCCGACGTCGGTCAGGGCCGCCGCCGACGCGAGGATCTGGCCGAGCGCGGTACCCGCCCGTTCGAGTGCCGTGGCCGCCGTCCGGTTCCCGGCGGCTGCGTCCGCGCACAACGCCATCGCGTCGTCGCCGGCCCAGCCGTGGCTGCGCGCCCAGCGCACGGTCGCCGGGCCGCTCGCGACGGTCTCGATGCAGCCGGTCGCGCCGCACGCGCACTGGTCGACGCCGTATGCCGAGGTCATGTGCCCGATGTGGCCCGCATTGCCGGAACGGCCCGGGGCGATCCGGCCGTTCAGCACGAGGCCGCCGCCGATGCCGGTCGACAGGACCACGCTCAGCAGATCCGCGGTGCCGCGGCCCGCGCCGTGCCGGTGCTCGGCGAGCGCGGCGGCCGCGCCGTCCCCGACGAGCCGGATCCGCGCGGCCGGGAACAGCGTCTGCACCGCGTCGACCAGCGCGAACCCGGTCGCCCATTCGGCGATGTTGACGGGTGCGACCGTGCCTGCGGTGGTGTCGATCGGGCCTGCGCTCGCGATCCCGACAGTCGTGATCGCCCGGTCGCCCGCGGCGTGCCGCAGCAACGTGGCCGCGGCGTCCCACACGCCCGTCGTAGGGGTGGGGACGCTCAGCGGAGCGAGCGGGATGCCGTTGTCGCCGACGGTGGATGCTGCGAGTTTGGTGCCGCCGACGTCGAAAGCGAGTGCGGTCATGGCGCATGACAGTAGCGCGTGGAGCTCGCGCGGGCGGACCGTAGATCTCCGCCTCAGGTGCGGCGCAACACCAGCACGAGGTTGCTGACCAGGAACTCCCGGACCACCGGGACCTTCACGAGCCACCACGCCCAGCGCGGGTGGTAGCGGGGGAACGCGGCGAGCAGCTCGCCGTCGCGGGTGTTGCGGGCCCAGCGCAGTCCGTCCGCGCAGCCCACGTCGAACAGCGAGACGCCGTAGCGGTTCTTCGGGTCGCGGCCGTGTTTGCGGGCGTACCGCCGGGCCGCGTATTCGCCGCCGAAGGCGTGCCACGGCCCGGTCTCGTGGCCGCCGAACGGTCCCCACCACAGCGTGTAGGACAGCACCATCAGGCCGCCGGGCTTGGTCACGCGGAGCATTTCGTCGGCCATCACCCAGGGCCGGGGGACGTGCTCGGCGACGTTCGACGAGAAGCACACGTCCACCGAACCGGTCCGCACCGGCAACGCCAGCCCGGATCCGCGGATCGAGCCGCCCACCTGCAGGCCGGCGGCGTGCATCTCCGCCGGATCCGGCTCGATCGGCACGTACCGGGCGCCGACGCCGTCGAACGCCTCGGCGAAGTAGCCGGGTCCGCCGCCGACGTCGACGACGGTGGTGCCGGTCAGGTCGCGGCCGGTCAGGCCGGTGTAGAGGTCGCCGATCAGGTCGACGGTGTCGCGGGCGACCCCGCCGTAGAACACCTCGGGAGCGGTCTGTTCGTACCGGAAGCTCCCGAGCAGGCCGACGGAGCGGCGCAGCGTCGCGCGGCGGGCGAAACGCCCGGCGACGCGGGGCGGGCGAGTGTCGGACACGAGAGGCCAGCTTAATGGGAGCGCGGACGGCCCCGATCACCCCCTGCGGGCGACGAACTCGTTCGCACCGCGTATAAATACATCTTGTGTCTAAGTTGCATTCAGCGGCGGAGCAGGCCTACCGCGAGGTGAAGGAGCGGATCCTGTCCGGCACCCTGCCCGGCGGCGAACTGATCAGCGAAGGCGAGATCGCCGCCGAGATGGGGACCAGCCGGACCCCGGTCCGCGAGGCGTTCCTGCGTCTCGAGACCGAGGGCTGGATGCGGCTGTATCCGAAACGCGGCGCGCTCGTCGTGCCCGTCGCCGACGGCGAAGCCGAACACGTGGTCGCCGCGCGGCTGCTCCTCGAAGCGGACGCCGTCCGCGTGGTGGTCGCCGGCCCCGAAAATGCGCGCGCCGAACTGGTCCGCGCTCTGCGCGCCAACCTCGGGGCCCAGCACGATGCCGCGGACTCCGGCGACGTCGCCGCGTTCAGCGGGCTGGACGCGGATTTCCACGGCCTGATCGTCCGGGCCGGGGGAAATCCGCTGCTCGTCGACTTCTACCTGGGACTGCGCGAACGGCAGCGGCGCATGACCGCGCGCTCGCTGATCCGCGATCCCCTGCAACTGAACTCGATCATCGACGAGCACACACGGCTCGCCGACTTCGTCGACGCGGGCGACGCCGAGGGCTTCGCCACCGCCGACGACATCCACATGCGCCGCGTCCACGGACTGCCGCGCGCCACCGGAGGAGATGCACGATGAGCGTCGAGACGGCCACCGTCACCGAAGTCCCGGCGCCCGTCCGGCGACGGATCGCGCCCTGGGCGCTGGTCGCGGCCGCCATGTTCGCGGTCGCGTGGGGCGGCAACGAATTCACGCCGCTGCTGGTGATGTACCGGCTCGACCACGGATACTCGCCCGTCGTCGTCGACGTCTTCCTGTTCGCGTACGTGCTCGGCATCGTGCCCGCGCTGCTGCTCGGTGGACCGCTCTCGGACCGGCTCGGCCGCCGCCCGCTCATGCTGCCCGCACCGTTCGTCGCGGCCGCGGGCTCGATCGTGCTCGCGTTCGGCGCGGACAGCGCGCCGCTGCTCGTCGTCGGCCGCATCCTCAGCGGCATCGCGCTCGGGCTGGGCATGGCCGTCGGCGGCAGCTGGGTCAAGGAACTGTCCCAGCAGCCGTGGGACGCGCGGGCCGGTGCCGGCGCGGGCGCCCGCCGCGCGGCGATGAGCCTGACCGCCGGGTTCGCGCTCGGCGCCGGTGTCGCCGGAGTGCTCGCCCAGTGGGCGCCGTGGCCGAGCGGCCTCGCCTACGCCACGCACCTCGTGATCACGCTCGGCGCCGGTCTCGCGGTCGCGACGGCTCCCGAAACCCGTGCCGCCACCCCGGTCGACGAACGGCGGCCGCTGGTCGAGGACCTGAAGATCCCGGCCGCCGCGCACCGGCGGTTCCGGACGGTGATCGCCCCGGTCGCGCCGTGGGTGTTCGGGGCCGCGAGCTGCGCCTACGCGGTGATGCCGGCGCTGATGACGGAGCATTCCGGCGGAAAACCGGTCGCCTTCTCGGCGTTGCTGTGCGTCGTCGCGCTCGGATGCGGTTTCGGGATCCAGGCGCTGGGCCGGCGCATCGACACCCCGCGCAGCGCCCGCGCGCTCGTCGTCGCGCTGATCGTCCTGGTCGCCGGGATGGTGGCCGGCGCGGTCGCTGCGGACCGGCTGACCCTGCCCTTCGCGCTCGCGGGAGCCGCGGTCCTGGGCTGCGGCTACGGACTGGCACTGGTGTCGGGCCTGCAGGAGATCCAGCGCATCGCCGGTCCCGACGACCTCGCCGGGCTGACCGCGGTGTTCTACTCGCTGACCTACCTCGGTTTCGCGGTGCCCGCGGTCCTCGCGGTCGTCGTGCAGACCGTGCCCGGCGTCGGCTATCCGGTGCTGTTCCTGGCGGGTGCGGCCGTCGCCGCGGCTACCCTGATCCTGGTGCTCGGCAACAGCCGCACGGACCTGCCCGGCAACGGCAGCGAACCCGAGCCGTCGGACTCGGCTGCGACCGCGGCCTGACGGTACCCGGCAGTAACCCCCGCCGGTTCCGGAGCGATCCCACCGTTAGTGTGTTCCCCGATACAGTCGCAGCACGCATGTTCGCCCGGGTCGCGGGCGAACCGGAATCCGAGGGGGGTCGCCACGTGCGGGAGGTTCTGCTGCTCTGCTGGCGTGACAGCGGGCACCCGCAGGGAGGTGGCAGTGAGCGCTACCTCGAACAGGTCGGCGCCCAGCTCGCGGCCCGCGGCGTCGCCGTCACGTTCCGCACCGCCGCCTACCCGGGCGCCCCGAAACGCGAAGTCGTCGACGGCATCACCATCAGCCGCGGCGGCGGCCGCCTCACCGTCTATCCGCGGGCGCTCGCGGCGATCGCCGCCGGTCGCCTCGGCTTCGGTCCGCTGCGGGGCCTGCGCCCCGACGCGGTGATCGACACCCAGAACGGCATCCCCTTCTTCGCCGGGCTCGTCGCCGGCGCACCATCCACGGTGCTGGTGCACCACTGTCACCGCGAACAGTGGCCGGTCGCGGGACGGGTGATGGCCCGCATCGGCTGGTGGATCGAATCGACCCTCTCGCCGCGCGTGCACCGCCGCGACCAGTACCTGACCGTGTCGCTGCCGTCCGCCGACGAACTGCGTGCCCTCGGGGTCGAGCACGACCGCATCGCCGTCGTGCGCAACGGCATCGACCCGATCCCCGACACCGTCGAACCCGGCGACGACCACACCCGCACCGCCCACCCGAGCGTGTGCGTGCTGTCCCGGCTGGTGCCGCACAAGCAGATCGAGGACGCCCTCGCCGCGGTCGCCGCGCTGCGCGGCGATGTGCCCGGCCTGCACCTGGATGTGATCGGCGGCGGCTGGTGGGAACAGAACCTGCGTGACGCCGCCGCCGACCTCGGCATCACCGACGCCGTCACCTTCCACGGGCACGTCTCCGAGGAGCGCAAGCACGAACTGCTCGCCCGTGCCTGGGTGCACGTGATGCCGTCCCGCAAGGAGGGGTGGGGGCTCGCCGTCGTCGAAGCCGCCCAGCACGGCGTGCCGACGATCGGCTACCGCAGTTCGAAGGGCCTGACCGACTCGGTGATCGACGGGGTCACCGGTCTGCTCGTCGATTCCGCGACCGAACTCACCGAGGCGGTCGCCGAACTGCTCGGCGACGCCGACCGTCGCCGCGACCTCGGTCGCAAGGCCCGCGTCCGCGCCGGCGAATTCTCTTGGGCGGCAACCGGCGAGGGGGTGCTCGACGTGCTCACCGCGACCGCGGAAGGTCGCCGGGTCTCAGGACTGTTCCCGCGCAGCGCCGGTCTGCCGACGCATCCGGATCGCGAGCGCGCCGGCAGCGCCGCCGACCGGTAGCAGCGCCCACAGCACGTGCGCGGCGACCGCCGCGCCCCGATCGCCGGGCTGCGCGCTCGCACCGGGCACCCGGTACAGGCTCAGGTCGGGGTCGTCGTGGACGAGTTCCAGCGCGTCCAGGGTGCGCTGCGATGCGCCGAGCTCTCCCGGCGTGCCGTGTTCGACGAGCACCCAGCCGACGCCGAGGGCGGCCAGCTCGTCCGGGTGCGCACCGGCCAGCAGCAATGCTTCGACGTCGGCGGCGCGGCGGCCCTCCCCGGCGACCGTGCCGCCCGCGACGACGAGCTGCCCGGTCTGCAGCACGTCCGCGCGCAGCATCCGCGGCGCCGGATCCAGCACGGCCGCACGGCCACTGAACCCGAACCGCCGGAACATTCCCGCCGGGAGCACCGCGACGTCCCCCTCGTCGGCGGTCACGATCCCGGCGACCTGCTGCCACCCTGCCGGGTACTGCACGGGCTGCACCCGGCCGCCGACACCCCACACCAGATCGGGGGTGGCAACCAGCACGACGAGAACCGCCACGGTCGCCCACACCGTGTCGCGGCCACCGAACCGGTCCCGCAGCCACCCGACACCCGCACCGGCGGCCAACACGTACAGCGGCAACGCCAGCGCCACCCACTTCTGGGTGTCGCGCAGCAGGCCGGCACCGGGCACGTGCAGCATCGACCACTCACCGGCCTGCAGCCCCACCGGAGTCGCCGCGAGCGCCGGGGCCAGCACCGCGACCGCGGCGAGCAGCCCCAGCGTCACCGTGACCGGCTCCCGGCGCCGCCACAGCGCCGGCAGCCCGCACGCGACCACCAGCAACAGTGCCGCGGTCCCGACGAACGCCCACGGGGTCGTCCGGGAACCGGGCACCGCGTCCGCGTTCCAGATCCCGCCCAGACCCGCGAGGGACCCGAGCGTGCCGAGCCACGGTTCGGCGCGCGCCGCGAACGCCGCGACCCCGGCGGGGTCGGCGCCGGACCCGCCACCCGAGACCGCCGTCGCGACCAGCCACGGCGCCGACGCGACGACGCTCAGCGCCGCCCCGCCCGCGATCCGCGGCCCGCGCGCGGGGGTGCCACCCGGCGCCGCGAGCACGGCCAGCGCCGTGATCGCCGCGAGAACCGCCCCGGTCGGGGTCAGACCCGCCGCCGCGAGCCACGCCCCGAGAACCCACCACCCCCAGCGCAGTCCGCCACGCACCGCGACGGTCGCGCACACGACCCAGGGCAGCGCCGCGTACCCCACCAGCAGGCTCCAGTGGCCCTGCAGCAGCCGTTCGGCGACGTACGGGTTCCACACCGCCACCGTCGCCGCCACCAGTTGCGCGGGCAGACCGGCCGCTCGGTCCGGCAGCACCGTCACCACCAGCCGTGCCGCGCCCCAGCCCGCCGCCCACAGCGCCGCCACGAGCAGTGCCGTCACCGCGATCCCGCCGTCGACGACGACGGTCACGGCCGCGAGCAGCGCGTCCTGCGGCACCGCGCGGGCCGCGGCGTCGGTGATGCCCAGGGCCGAATCCGTCGGGAACGAACGCGGCGTGCTCACCGCGTCGCGCAGCAACAGATAGCCGGGGGAGAACAGCAGCGGGCCGAGCACCGCGACCGCCAGCGCGAGGCTGTAGACGACCGGCACGACGGAACGCAACGACACCGGCCTGACCATGCGCGCAGAATACGGGCCGGTGCAGGTGTAAGGATGGGCGGATGCCGCGACCTCAGACGCCGCGTCCCGCGCCCACCGGATCCGCCGTCGCCGGAATGACGATGGTGACCGCCGGTGCGATGACCGCCAGCCTGGCGTCCTACCTGCTGCACCTGCCCGCGAGCCGCTGGCTGGGCCCGGCCGGCTACGGCGAATTCGCCAGCCTGCTCGCCGCCCAGCTCGTCCTCGCGGTGCCCGCGCTCGCCCTGCAGACGGTGGTCGCGCGGGAAACCGTGCACGGCAGCGGCATCGACGAACTGCGTCGCCTCGGCTACCGGTGCGCCGCGCTCGCGGCGGGCATCGCGGCCGTGCTGGTGCCGGTGGTCGCGTGGGCGCTCGACACGAGTGTGGCCGGGGCGTTCGGGTCCCTCGTGACCGCACCCCTGCTGGTTCTCCTCGCCGCCGAACAGGGCCTGCTGCAGGGACGTGGCCGGTTCGCGGCGCTCAGCGTCGTCCTGGCCGCGGCGGGCATCGCGAAGGTCGCGCCCGCGGTCGCGGTGCTCGCCGCCGGGGGCGGTCCGGGGGCGGCGCTGCTGGCCGGGGCGGTGGGCACCGGGATCGTCGCCGCCGGGGCCGCGGTGATCGTGGGTCGTGGTGGCACCGAGCCGATCCCGGACGCCCCGCGCGCCCCCGGGATCACCTCGGTCCTGCGCGCCTCCCAGGTGCAGCTCGCGCTGATCGCGATGACCTCGCTGGATCTGCTGCTCGCCCGCATGGTGCTCGACGCCGACGCCGCCGGTCTGTACGCGCTGGGCGCGGTCGCGACGAAGGTCGCGTTCTGGCTGCCGCAGGCCGTCGGTGTGGTGCTGTATCCGCAGATGGCCAACCCGACCCGGTCCGGGGAGGCGGTCCGGTCCGCATTGACGGTGATCGTCGGGATCGGGGCGGTGGTCGTCGCGGGCGCCGCGCTGTGTGCCCCGCTCGTGCCGCTGCTCGTCGGCGACGCCTACGCCCCGGTGCAGTCGCTGCTGTGGGTGTTCGCGCTGCAGGGCGCGTGCCTCGCCGTCCTGCAGGCCGGTCTGCTGTCGGCGATCGCGAGCGAACGCACCCGTCTGGCGGGAGTCGCGTGGCTCGGCCTGGTCGTCGAGGCGGTGCTCATGACCACCGTGGCGTCCACGGTGCAGCAGTTCGTCGCCGTGGCGGTCGGGGTCGCGGCGGTCACCGCCGCGGTGGTCGCGGTGCTCGCCGTGCGCGCGGCCGGACCAGCCGTCCGGAAGAAGTCCTGAACACCTCGGCTGCGGCCCAACTGAAGAACTCGCGCGCCGGAACGGCAGCCGCACACGTGAATTCCGCATGCGCCTGTCCGTTCGCCGCGCGGCCGATTCGACGCTGATACGCGCGAACGCCCGGCCGGGAATCCCGGCCGGGCGTTCGCGTGAGCTCTCGACGGTTACTGCTCCGACGGCGGCTTGCGCAGATCCGTCTTCGGGATCTCCTGCGTCGCGTCGGTGGTCCAGTCCCGCTGCGGCGGGTTCTGTCCCGCGTCGGTGCGCGGGATGACCTGGGTGTCGTCGTTGGTCAGGTCCCGCTGGGTCGGAGCGGCGTGCGCCGGGCCGGACGGGGTGGTCGTGGCCGGGCCGGCCGGAGCCGGGCCGCCGGCAGCGGCGGCCGGGGTGCCGCCCTTGCCGCCGCGCACACCGAGCACGATGCCCGCGATCAGCGAGATGGCACCGAGGATGCCGAGGATGATCGGGACGGTGCGGCCGAACGTCGACAGCTGGTCCTGGCCGTCCTTGGCCTGTCCGACCTGGTACTCGATGGTGTCCTGGTCGAACGGCAGCGTGACCTTCAGGACCGTCACCTCGGGCTTGTCGGCCTCACGGGCGTAGTACTGGTACTGCTGCTCCTGGCCCTTGATGACGACGCCGGTGATCGGATCGACCCACAGGTCACGGACGTTGGTGTACCAGCGGACCATCGTGACCGGCGCATCGCCGCCCTCGACGCCCCACGTGGAGGCCGGCAGGCTCAGCTTGTACGACGGGTTCGACGGATCGGCCTTCGACAGGTCGACCGGATCGATCGTGTGCTGGAAGTGGTAGACCTTGACGCCGCTGATCTCTTCCTCGCCCTTGTACTCGATCTCGTAGTTCTCACGGGCGTTCAGATCGAAATAGGGGTAGTTCTTCTGCTCCACGTCGAACGGGAACTTGTACTGCAGGCCGTCACGGTTGTCGATCTCCGTGGGCGGCGCGGTCGCCGAGGTCTGGATGGTGCTCACACGATCCGGGTACTCCTCCGCCGAGACCGGCATCGAGGTGACACGGTCGACGGTCACCCGGTCCACGGTCGCGGACACCAGGCCGGTGTCTCCCTGCATGTCCAGGCGACGCACCGTCTGGCCGGCCTGCAGCGTCATGATGTCGGCGTTCGAGGGGTCCTCGACCGTGACGAAGCGCTGCGCGACGATCGGGACGTTCGTGTCGACCTGCGCCTTACCGGAGAGCAGCGCCCTGGAATTGAGGATGTCGCCGGTACCCTCGGCCACAGTGGTGACCTCGAGATCGAGCGGCGTCTTCTTCAGCTTGCCCACTGTGTAGGTCGGCACCAGCAGCGCGATCGCCAAGAGGAACGTCCCCAGGCCCACCAACACCAGCGCAAGTTTCCGGCCCGAGCCCGATCGCTCAGCCATGCTGTCTCTCCTCACTCAACGGTTGTCATCGAGTACCCCCACCGGCAGCAGGGCTGCACGGATCGTCTGGTGTACGACAATGCGGACACCACGTGAGCCCAGACACTAACAGCCGACAGTGGTTGTGCGTACGTTCGGATCGCGGAAGAACCCGGACTTCCGGGACAGTACGCATCCCGGGCACACTGGTCGGCGATGACCAATCGACCCGATGCCGGTGCCTCACCTCGTGGCGCGACCGGCTTCCTGCCGGCCCTCGAGGGCATGCGCGGCTTCGCCGCCGTGGGTGTTCTCATCACCCATGTGGCGTTCCAGACCGGTGCCGTGCACGATCCGGTGATCGGCCGGGTGTGGGGCCGGTTCGATCTCGCGGTCGCCCTGTTCTTCGCGTTGTCCGGTTTCCTGCTGTGGCGGCCGCACGCCGCGGCGGCCCGCGGATACGGTGTCGCGCAGCCGACGGGCCGTTATCTCGCCTCCCGGGCCGTGCGCATCCTGCCCGCCTACTGGACCGTCGTGTGCCTGGTACTGCTGTTGCTGCCGGGGGCGGGCGGCGGCTGGCGGGTGTGGGTGGCGAACCTGACGCTGGTGCAGGTGTTCGTGCCGCTGACGCTCACCGAGGGCCTCACCCAGATGTGGAGCCTGTCCGTCGAGGTCGCGTTCTATCTGGTGCTGCCGCTGCTGGCGCTGGCGTTGTGCCGGCTGCGCGGGGACGCCGCGCGGTTCCGCATCCCGGTGATCCTCGCGGCGTGCGCGCTGAGCTTGGTGTGGGTGTGGCTGCCGGTGGCCACCCCCGAGCACATCCATCACGACAACTGGCTTCCCGGTTACCTGCCGTGGTTCGGGGCCGGCATGCTGCTTGCCGAACTGGCCACCGTCGGCGGGACGTGGATGCATCGTCTCGCGGCGCGGCGCGCGCTGATGGCGGCGATCGCGATCGGCGCGTTCGCGCTCGCGACCACCCCACTGGGCGGGCCGGAAGGACTCACGGACCTCGAGCCGTGGCAGTACAGCGGAAAGATCCTGCTCGGCGCCGTGATGAGCGCGGCGCTGCTCGCCCCGTTGACCCTCGCGCCGCGCAGCGACCACCGCATCCTGGCGTCGCCCGCCGCGCTGGCCGTCGGCCGCTGGTCGTACGGCATCTTCATCTGGCATCTCGCGGTGCTGTCGATCGTGTTCCCGGTGTTCGGCATCCTGCCGTTCCACGGCCACTTCTGGTTCGTGCTCGCGGTCACCGTCGTCCTGAGCATCGCGGTCGCGTCCGTGAGCTACGCGCTCGTCGAGGAACCCGTCCGCCGCGAATTCCACCGCAGGACGCGGGCGAAGCGCGGCGACAGCGGCACGGTGGCCAGGCCCAGCGCGACCAGCCCGACGACCGCCGCGAACTGAATCAGGAACGAGTGGCCGACGTAGCCGCCCGGCGCCCGCCACGGGCCCGTCGACAGCATCGCCATCGCGATCATCGTCGCCGCACCGGTCGTCCCCACCAGGATCCGTGAGGCGGCGGTTTCGCCCCGGCGCGCGATGATCACGCCGATCGCCACGGCACCGGCCACCGCGACACCCGCCCCGACCGCGCCCGCCGCCACCGTCGCGACCGCGACGACCCCGGCGAGTCCGACGAGGGTGCTGCCCCACGGCCTCGGAGCGGGACCGGGCAGTTCCTGCTCGCGGCGCCGCCGCGGCCACCATGCCGCCGCGAACAGCGGGATCAGCAGCAGCAGTCCACCGAAGATTCCGGCGCGGTACCAGCGGTCCGTCGCGAACGCGAGGGTGACGGTGCCGCCGGTTCCGGCCGGCACGATCCAGCCCTGCTGCCAGCCGTCCACCACGACCGGGGTCAGCTCGCTGCCGTCCGGTGCGGTCGCGACCCAGCCGACGTTGGTGCTTTCCGGCACCACCACGATCCGTTCGGTGCCGGCGACCGGGACGTCGAGTTCGCGAAGATCCTCGGTCCACGTGCCGGTGGCGAGTTCGACCGGTGCGGGCACGGGCGGCAGCGCCCCCGGGACGGGCAGGTCCACGCTCGACACGACGAACGCGGCGCCCGGGGTGATGTCGAGGTGCACCCGGCCCGCGGGCAGCGCGACCGTGCCGGTGTCGCACAGGGTCGCGGGGATCTCCTCCCCGGAGGCGAGGGCGGCGACCGTCGTCGTCACCGACGTGCGGTAGGAGCGGCCCGCGACGGTCACGACCGGGCCGCTGTCGCAGCCGACGGTGACGGTCCGGTCGGCGGCCGGGTCCTGCGCCCCCAGCGGGCCGTCCTGCCCGAGGACGGTGATCTCGGCGAGGCCGGGCGGGGTGAGCTTCGCGAACCCGAGGATCGTGCGGTCCAGGACGTCGGGCCAGGCGACGAGACTGACCACGATCCGGTCCGTGACGTGCGGTTCCAGATCCACCCGGGCCGAGCGGACGTCGTCTCCGAGGTCGATGTCGCGCACCTGCGGTCCGTTGCCGAGGTTGACCGCGATCCGGGTCGGTGCCACCGGTAGCGCACCGAGGCTCGCGGCCACGTCGAGTCCGGTCACGAGTTCCGGCGACGGCAGTTGCAGGGTCAGGGTCGGGCGTGGTGCGCCGGGTTCGAGGGCGGATTCCGGCGCGGTCCAGGAGGTGCGCGGATCCCCGTCGGTCGCGGCGAACGCGGAGCCGGACAGGTCTGCGACGTCGGCGGGACCGGTCGCGGTGACCCGATCCGGCTGCGCGGCGAGCGCCTCCACCGCGGGACCGGGACGCGTCCGCACCCGCACCTGCGGCGCGACCTCGGTTTCCGCCGGCACCGACAGCGAACGGGTGAACGTGTTCGGTTCCTCCGGGGCCGTCGCCAGCCCGCGGGCGCACCGCACCCGGTCGGGGGTGTCGACGCAGCTGCCGCGGCCCGGGAACTCCTGGCTCAGCTGCCAGCCGAGCACGTCCGCGCCGTCCGGGACCGGCGGCAGTACGATGCGCCGGCGGATGTCGATGGGCCGTGGGTTCTCGCGGTCGGTGAAGTCGTCCACCGCGACCTCGGTGATGCCGAACTGGCTCCCGGTGGTGCCGTCCTCGGTGTGGGTGGCGGTGATGCGGATCCACGTCGTGGTCCCCAGCGGCAACGCGATCGTCTGTTCGCGGCCGGGTTTCTCGACCCGGACGGCGGTGGTGCCGCGGTCGGTTTCCAGCTCCAGCCACTTGACGGGCGAGCCGAGCACGCCCGGGCTCGTCGTCAGGTGCAGCATGCCGGCCTCGATCGGGGTGTCGAGGTCGAGCTGCAGCCACTGTCCGACCGCGGATTCGAGGCCGTTGCTGTGCCAGCCGGTGGTGGGGTCACCGTCGACGACGGCGGCCGGTCCGCTGCCCGGTGAGGTGCCACCGAGCTGCGTGGCGTCGGACGCGGCGCTGGAGACCCCGATGCGCGCGCCCTCCCATTCGGCGCGGACGAGGTCGGTGTCGGCGACCGGATAGTCCGGCACCAGGTTGTGGGTGCGTCGGGGATCGTCGGCTGCCCGGATCGTCGACGAGTGGTAGTCCACCTGCCCGTAGTCCGTTTCGCGGTCGGTGGGCGTGTCGGTGACGACCACCCCGTCGACGGGCAGCCCGGCGCGCTGCGCGTCCGCGGCCAGCAGCAGCGGGCCGGGCAGCGGCGGTTCGCCGCCGGCGAGTTGCAGCGGCGATTCGGGGCCGCCCTGGACCCGCGGAACCGACGCGGCGTCGACGACATACGGGCCGACGGGCGAAGAGCCCGGCACATCGACGCGGTAGATCTCGATCGCCGGATAGGCGGGCTGCAGATCCGCGTCCGCGACGAAGTCCTCGCCGAGTTCGCGGCGGATGTCCGGGCCGAACTCGGCGACCCGCACCAGGCCGGGGGAGCCGTCGAGGGCGCGGTGGACCAGTGCGCTGCGCGCGGCCGGGGACGTGTCGGGATCCAGATCGTTGCGGACGACCACGTAGCCGATGCCCTGGCCGCGCAGCGTGGCGGCGAGCCCGTCGGAGGGCCGGCCGTCGGCGATGAGCCGCTGCACCGAGTCGAGGGCGCGGATCGCGCCGGGCGGCACCAGCGGCACCGCGTCGCGGGACACCCACGGTGATTCGGCCAGGGCCTGGATCGGTTCGTCGCGGGTCAGACCCCAGATCTGGCTGCCGAACGGGGCGCCCGGCACGATCAGGGCGCGTTCGCCGCGGTCGGAGGTGTTCTCGCCGAGCCACGCCGCGGTCTCGTGCCAGTAGCCGGGGACCTCGTCGTAGGCGCCGCGCGGCGCGAGCTTGCCGGTCCACGCCAGGGAGGTCGCGAGGGTCGCGGCGACCAGGATCAGGGTGGTGAACGCGACCATCGGGTCCCGTTCGGGATGCGCGAAGGCGACGCGGGCGCGTCCCCACGGCACCGCCCCGGGCAGCGGCACCCGCCGCAGCAGGTGGGCCAGGCCCAGGACCAGCGGCAGCCGCACCAGCGGTTCGAGTTTGTGGACGTTGCGCAGCGCCGCCCCGCCGGAGTCGAGGAACAGGCGCACCTGCTCGGCGAACGGGGAACCGAGCTCACCGACATAACCCGCGCCGAGCCCGGCCACCCCGACGAACAGAATCAGCGTCAGACGGCCGCGTGCCGGCATCGAGCGCATCGCCAGACCGGCCATGCCCGCGGCGGCGAGGAGACCGGTCACGAGGACCGCGGCCGGCTGCGTCACGAGCACCGCCCCGGCGATGCGTTCGGGGGAGACGAACGGTGTCCAGCTGTCGGTGCCGCGCAGGATCTCCGCCAGCGACGCCCACTCGGTGGTGACCCCGGACGATTCGATGTAGTCGAGGAAGGGCGGACTGACCCTGCCGAGCAGCAGCAGCGGCACCATCCACCACAGCACCGCGAGAATGCAGCACGGGATCCACCGGATCGTGAAGTGCCACCACGCGCGGCCGGGCCGGTGCGCGAGCCACCACAGGCCGGCGACGAGGCAGGCCGCGGCGGTCGCGACCGCGTTGATCGCACCCATCAGCGCCACCGCGACCGCGGACTGCGCGGCCAGTTGCAGGGCCGAACGCCCGGAATCGCTGCGCGCGTACCGGACCACGGGCAGCAGCACCCACGGCGCCAGCATCATCGGCAGGGTTTCCGACGAGATCGACCCGAGGGTCGTCAGGACCCGCGGGGACAGCGCGAACACCACGGCGGCGAGAACCCGGGAACTGCGGCTGCCGATGCCCAGTGCTTCGGCGAGCCGCACGATGCCCCAGAATCCGGCGATCAGCAGCAGTGCCCACCAGATCCGCTGGGTGATCCACGGAGGCGCGTGCAGGATCTGCCCGGCCGCGAAGAACGTGCCGTGCGGGAAGAAGTAGCCGTACGCCTGGTTCTGGACCTGCCCGAGCGGGGCGATGCTGCTCCACTGGTGGGATGCGCGGGCCAGGAACCCCAGCGGATTCTGCGTCAGGTCGTACTTGGTGTCGGCCACGATGAGGCCGGGGACCTGCGCGAACGCAAGTACGAACGCCACCGCGGCGGCCGCGTACAACCACCGACGTGACAAGGGATCGGCGGACGGCCCCGGATCGTGCGGGGCCGTCACGCCGGAGGAAGTGCGTGAACTCGCAGCGTTGCCGGCGCCGTCAGCGGCTGCCGTACTCAACCTGGTTCAGGAGGGAGGAATCGGCGTTGCCGCTGCGGTCGATCTCCGGGCGGGTGTTGTCCTGCACCGCGGCGGTCACACCGAATACCGCTGCAGCACCGAGAACGGCGCCGATCACAGCGCTGCCCAGGCCGGGTCCAAGGAACTTCGCCATGCCCATCTCCCCATCGTCAAAACGTCGGCGCGGGACGTCCCCGCGCCGTTTCGCACCGCGTCAAGGTATCACCCGTGTCACACGGTGTGCCCCCACTGTGTGTCTCTGTCCGTGTGCCACGACGGTGTGCCCGGAATCAGAGGCCGAGCGTGCCGAGCAGTGTCCGCAGCTTCGCGGTCGTCTCGTCGAGTTCGGCGTCGGGGTCGGAATCGGCGACGATCCCGCCGCCCGCCCACGCGAGGGCACGCAGCCCGTCGGAGCTGATCTCCGCGCAGCGGATCGCGACCAGCCAGTCGCCGTCCCCGGCGGCGTCGCACCAGCCGACGGCACCGCCGTAGAAGCGACGATCGCCCTCGACGGCCCGGATCGTGGCGAGCGCCGCCTCGGTGGGGGTGCCCGCGACCGCGGGTGTCGGATGCAGCACCGTCGCGAGGGTCAGGGCGTCGGTGGCCGGGTCGCGCAGTGTCCCGGTGATCGGGGTCGCCAGATGCCACACGTCGGGGGTGCTCGTCAGCACCGGGGTCTCGCGGATATCCAGCTCGGTGCACAGCGGACCGAGACGGTCGCGGATCCACGCGGTGACGTAGGCGTGCTCGGCGAGGTTCTTCGCGGACGCGAGGAGGTCGCGACCGGCCGCCTCGTCATCGGCGGGGTCGGCGCAGCGCGCGGCGGTCCCGGCGAGCGGCCGGCACGTGACGGTGCTGCCGCGCCGGCTCACCAGAACTTCCGGGGTCGCGCCGACGAGGGTGTGCCCCCAGTAGCGTTCGCCGGCGGCACTGAGGTCCACGGCGTAGGTCGCGGCCGTCGGGTGCCGGGCGACCATGCGCGCGGCGACGGCGAGGGCGTCGAGCGGCTCGTCCGCGTCGAGGGCGACCGACCGTGCGGCGACGACCTTGCCGAACTCGCCGAGTTCGAGCCGTTCGATCAGTGTCCGCACCCGCGCGACGTGGATGCGCGGGGGCGGGTTCTGCGCGGCGACCCGCACCGGCGGCAGTGCGTCGAGGTCGTCGGGTGGGGTCCACGGCCCGTCGGTGACGGTGCTCTCCTCGGGCTGCATCAGCGCCGGCGGGCGCTCCGGGTCGAAGGGCAGGGCCCCGACGATCAGATCGGCCTCGTCGCGTCGCAGCGCCCGTGACGCCTCGGCGGCGGTGTCGTACAGGCGTCTGATTCCGGTGGTGCGGAGGGTGCGCTCCGGGCGCGAGAGAAGGAAGCCGTCCATGATCGCTCGACGATATCGCCCGGCGGCGACGGCGGTGCGCCTAGCGTCCCGGCGGCACGATCAGCACCGGCCGGTGGCTGTGGCGCAGCACGTGGTCGGCGACGGAGGACTGCAGCAGGGACCGCAGCCCGGTGGTGCCGCGGGTTCCGGTGACGATGATGTCGACGTCGAGTTCGTCGGCGGCCTCGATGATCGAGGTCCACACCGCGTTGACGATCTCGACGGTGCGGCCCTCCGCCTGCAGGCCCGCCGCGCGCGCCAGTTCGAGGCCTTCGGAGTTGGTGACCTTGGCGTCGGTGAGCGCCACGTCCTCGCTGTCCTCGTCGGGAACCCATTCGGGTTGCATCACCCCGGAGAGCCCGGACATCCGTGCGGCCTGGCGCACCATGGGTTCCCACGCGGTGACGACGACGGCGCGGCAGGACTCGAGGAAGCGGCCCGCGTATTCGACGGCGCGCTTGGAGTTTTCGGAACCGTCGTAGGCAATGAGGATCAGATCTGCGGGCATCGCACACCCCTTGGGTCGAAACCGGCTGCTCGGGGTGCACATTACCGTTCCCGGCGGGCTGTGGGAGCCGACTGTGCGATGGTCGGCTACCGTCGATGTCCATGCGTATCCGTCACAGTCTCGTCGCCGTGCTCGCCGCCGCGACCGCGGTCGCCGGCTGCGGCGGGAACGACTCGCCGGACGTCTCGTCGACCGCCGCAACCGAGTCCGTGTCCGCGACATCGGCGGCTCCCACGACCACGACCACGACGACCGAGCCCGTGGCGGCACCGGCACCCGCACCGGTGTGCGGCGACGATCTGCTCGCGTCGCTGTCGTTGCGGCAGAAGCTCGCGCAGCTGCTCAACGTCGGGGTGACCGGCACCGACGACGCGCTGGCGATCGTGCAGTCCGAGCAGATCGGCGGCATCTTCATCGGCAGCTGGACCGACGTGTCGATGCTGTCGAACCGGGAGATCCCCGCGGTCGCCGCACAGAGCCCCCTGCCGCTGATGGTGACGATCGACGAGGAGGGCGGCCGCGTCTCGCGGGTCGGTGAGCTGCTCGGGGAGGATCCGTCGGCGCGGGTCACGGCGCAGACGATGAGCGTCGAGGAAACCTACGCGATGGCGCTCGAGCGCGGCCGCGAACTGCGGGAGCTGGGCATCACCGTGGATTTCGCGCCGGATGTCGACGTGACCGACCGGGCCGACGACGACGTGATCGGCGACCGTTCCTACTCCGACGATCCGCAGGTCGTCGTGCAGTACGCCGACGCGTACGCGCGGGGGTTGCGCGATGCGGGAATTCTCCCGGTGCTCAAGCACTTTCCGGGTCACGGCTCGGCGTCGGGTGATTCGCACACGGGCGCGGTGGTCGCCCCGCCGCTCGCTCAGCTGCAGCGGATCGACCTCGTGCCCTATCGCGAACTCGTCACGTCCGGGGTCGCCGTGATGATCGGCCATCTCGACGTGCCGGGGCTGACCGACGGGCGGCCGGCGAGCATCAGCCCCGCGGCGGTGCGGTTGCTGCGCGACGGTGCCGGGTACGGGGCACCGCCGTTCGACGGGGTGATCTTCACCGACGATCTGTCCGGGATGCGCGCGATCACCGACAGTTACGGCATCGCCGAGGCCGTGGAGGCGGCGTTGATCGCCGGTGTCGACCAGGCGTTGTGGCTGACCACCGATCAGGTGCCCGAGGTTCTCGATCGTCTCGAGCAGTCCGTGCGGTCGGGCGCGTTGCCGGCCGCGCAGGTGGACGACGCGGTGCGCACGGTCGCGCGGGCCAAGGGTGCGCTCGGCTGCTGATTTTCCGGGATTCCGAAATCCGGAGAACCCACCCGCGCTCCTTACCCTAGGGTAAGGAGCGAGACCCGAGCAGTATGGAGGAGACATGGCCGGCGGTACCAAGCGACTGCCTCGCGCGGTGCGGGAACAGCAGATGCTCGATGCCGCCGTGGAGGTGTTCTCCGAGAAGGGTTTCCACGAGACGTCGATGGACGCGATCGCGGCGCGCGCCTCGATCTCGAAGCCGATGCTGTATCTGTACTACGGCTCGAAGGACGAACTGTTCGCCGCGTGCATCGGCCGGGAGGGGCAGCGATTCGTCGAAGCCCTGGCTCCGGCGGGCGATCCCAACCTGCCGCCGCGCGCGCAACTGCGGGTCGCGCTCGAATCGTTCCTCGGATTCGTCGACGAACATCGGCACTCGTGGATGGTGCTCTACCGTCAGGCCCTCGCCCAGCAGGCCTTCGCGAACCAGGTGCGCAGCAGCCGCGACCGGCTCATCGAACTGACCGCGCACCTGCTCGAATCGAGCACGCGCGACCCGGAACCGGACATGGACTTCACCATCATGGCGGTCGCACTGGTCGGCGCGGGTGAGGCGGTCGCCGACCGCATCGCCGGCGGCGAGATCGACGTCGCCAAGGCCGCCGATCTGCTCGAGAACCTCGCGTGGCGTGGCCTCGCCGGCCGCCGACGCACCGATACGCCCGGCTGACCCCCGAATACGGATCGGGTGGACCGGGACGCCCCCATCGCGCCCCGGACCACCCGAAGTCGTTGTGCCGTCCCGTCTCAGCGCAGCGTGGCGCTCAGATGCGGGTACTGCTTCTCCGGATGCCGCAGGGACAGGTCCCAGCCGTCCGCGACCTGCTGCGCGTACAGGTTCACCGTCGCCGGCAGCAGCACCGGCTTCCCGAACCGCACCGAGTACGTGACCTTGTCCGGGACGCGTCCCTCGACGGCCCGCAGCGCCGCTGCGGCACTCCACATGCCGTGCGCGATGGTGCGCGGGAAGCCGAATGCCTTGGCGCCCAAGGTCGAGACGTGGATCGGATTGCGGTCGCCGGAGACGGCCGCGTAGCGGTCGATCGTCTTGCGGTCCACCCGCAGGGTCGACGTCGGCACGGGCGGGATCACCTGGGGTTCCGGTTCCGGCTTCGGGGCGCCGGACAGCGACGTGCGCTGCTGGTGCAGGAACGTCGAGGTCTGGCGCCAGACCGGTTCACGACCGACGGAGATCTCGGTGACCACGTCCACGAGCATGCCCTTGCGGTGCTCCCGCAGATCGGTCGCGTGCACCCGGAGGTCCAGCGGTTCGGTGGCGGAGATCGGCCGGAGTTGCTCGATCACGTTCTCCGCGTGCACCGAACCCATGGCCGCGAACGGAAAGCCCTTGGACACCATCAGTTTCATCACGAGGGGGAACGCGAGCGTGAACGGGTAGGTGAGCGGCAGGGTGTCACCGAAACGCAGCCCGCAGACCTTCGCGTACTCGGCGAGGTTGTCCTGGTCGACGCGAACGCCGCGCAGCAGCAGCGTGTCGTCGGGCAGCGTGTCACCCGACGCGCCGACGACCGGCAGCGCGGAGAGCACCGCGCGGGAGTAGACGTCGAGGATCGACGGCACCGAGTCGAGTTCGATGACGGCCATCTACGCCCCCAGCATGGACTGGCCGCACACACGCACGACCTGGCCGGTGACGGCACTCGACGCCGGGTTCGCGAACCACGCGACGGTCTCGGCGACGTCGACGGTCTCGCCGCCCTGCTGCAGGGAACTCATCAGGCGGCCGCCCTCGCGGGTGGCGAGCGGGATCGCGGCGGTCATCGCGGTCTCGATGAAGCCGGGCGCGACGGCGTTGACGGTGATCTTCTTCTCGGCCAGCACCGGTGCGGTGGCCTGCACGAGACCGATGACCCCCGCCTTGGAGGCGCCGTAGTTGGTCTGGCCGCGGTTGCCGGCGATCCCGGCGATCGACGACACGTCGATCACGCGGCCGCCCTCCTTCAGCGCACCCTTCTCGACGAGCACCTCGGTGATCTTCTGGGGAGCGAGGAGGTTGACGGCGATCACCGAGTTCCAGCGGCCCGCGTCCATGTTGGCGAGCAGCTTGTCGCGGGTGATGCCGGCGTTGTGCACGATGATGTCGGCGCCGCCGTGCCGCTCGAGCAGGTGCGCAGCGAGCTTCTCGCCCGCGTCGGGGGCGGTGACGTCGAGCGCGAGGGAGGTTCCGCCGACCTTGTTCGCGGTCTGCGCCAGCGCCTCGCCGGCCGCGGGGACGTCCGCGGCGACGACGGTTGCGCCGTCCCGGGCGAGGACCTCGGCGATGGTCGCGCCGATGCCGCGCGCGGCGCCGGTCACGACGGCGACCTTCCCGGCGAGCGGCTTGTCCCACGACTCGGGCGCGGTGGCCTCGCCGTCACCGATGCGCACGACCTGGCCGTCGACGAACGCGGACTTGGCGGAGAGCAGGAAGCGCAGGGTGGATTCGACACCGGACAGCCCGGCGGGTGCCTTCGGCGAGACGTACACGAGCTGCACGGTCGCGCCGCGGCGCAGTTCCTTGCCGAGGCTGCGGGTGAAGCCCTCGAGGGCGCGCTGGGCGATGCGCTCGTCGACCGAGGACGCTTCCTCCGGCGTGGTGCCGAGGACGACGACACGGCCGCACGGGCCGAGAGCCTTGATCGCCGGCTGGAAGAACGTGAACAGCTGCTCGAGCCCGGCGACGTCGGTGATGCCGGTCGCGTCGAACACCAGGGCGCCGAAGCTCTTCTCGTCGGGCTCGGCGAAGACGTAGTCGGAGAGCAGCGCGCGGATCGGCTCGACGAGCCGGCCGTTGCCGCCGAGCAGCACCGGACCGGCGAGCGGGGGCTCACCCGGCTGGTAGCGGCGGAGCTTCTCCGGCTGGGGCAATCCGAACTGCTTGGCGAGGAAAGCACCGGGTGCGGAGGTGATGAACTGGGCGTAGAGCTTGGGTGCGCCCTTGGTTTCGGCCACGATTCCACCTTCTCTGGTTCGGAGGTCATGCGGTGTCGACAATAACTTACTCGTGAGTAAGAATAGTATCCAGAGTTCGCATCCATCAGAACACCGGGAGACGACACGTGACCACAAAAGCCCGTTCCAGCTCTTCGCGCTCGTCGCGCCGCGTCGCGATCCTCGGCGGAAACCGCATCCCGTTCGCCCGGTCCGACCGCAAGTACGCCCGCGCCTCGAACCAGGACATGTTCACCGCGACCCTCGACGGTCTGGTCAGCCGCTTCAACCTGCAGGGTGAGCAGCTCGGCGCCGTCGTCGGCGGCGCGGTCCTCAAACACAGCCGCGACTTCAACCTGATCCGCGAATGCGTGCTCGGCAGCCCGCTGAGCCCCTACACACCCGCGTGGGACCTGCAGCAGGCCTGCGGCACCGGCCTGCAGTCGATCATCGCCGTCGGCGACGCCATCGCCGCGGGCCGGATCGAATCGGGCATCGGCGGCGGCGTCGACACCACCTCCGACGCGCCCATCGGTGTCAACAACGACCTGCGCGAGTTCCTGCTGTCGCTCAACCGCGCGCGTTCGACCGGTGACCGCCTCAAGCTGCTCGGCCACGTGCGCCCGTCGATGCTCGGCATCGAGATCCCCCGCAACGGCGAACCCCGCACCGGCCTGTCGATGGGCGAACACGCCGCGATCACCGCCAAGGAATTCGGCATCGCCCGCGCCGACCAGGACGAACTCGCCGCCGCGAGCCACCGCAACATGGCCGCCGCCTACGACCGCGGGTTCTTCGACGACCTCGTCACCCCGTTCCTCGGCCTGACCCGCGACGACAACCTCCGCCCCGATTCGTCGGTCGAGAAGCTGTCGACGCTGAAGCCGGTGTTCGGCACGAAACTCGGCGACGCCACCATGACGGCCGGCAACTCCACTCCGCTGACCGACGGCGCATCCGCGGCCCTGCTGTCCAGCGAGGAGTGGGCGGCCGCCCGCAGCCTGCCCGTCCTCGCGTATCTCGTGGACTCCGAGACCGCCGCGGTCGACTACGTCCACGGCGGCGACGGTCTGCTGATGGCCCCGACCTACGCGATCCCGCGCCTGCTCAAGCGCAACGGCCTGACCCTGCAGGACTTCGACTTCTACGAGATCCACGAGGCGTTCGCGTCCGTCGTGCTCGCGACGCTGCAGGCCTTCGAGTCGGAGGAGTACTGCAAGGGCCGGCTCGGCCTCGACGCACCGCTCGGCTCGATCGACCGCAGCAAGCTCAACGTCAACGGATCGTCCCTGGCGGCCGGGCATCCGTTCGCCGCGACCGGTGGCCGGATCGTCGCGTCGCTCGCCAAGATGCTGCACGAGAAGAAGGCCGAAACCGGCAAGCCCGCACGCGGCCTGATCTCCATCTGCGCGGCCGGGGGACAGGGCGTCACCGCGATCCTCGAGGCCTGAGAAGACCGCACGAAAAAAATTCCGGAAGGTTTGTAACGTCCCGGGGAGAGGGTCGATAGACCTATCGACCCCGCATTGCTGCCTGACCCCCGACCTGGTGGCAACGCGGGGTCTTTCTCGTTTCCGGTGCCCTTGCGCCGGGCTCGGATCGGAGTGCGCCGGGACCGGCATTTACGCTTGGTGGAAAGGCGCACCCGGTCGTGGGGTGCCCAGTCGGAAGGACACGGGTGAGTGGTAACAACGGGGCGGACGACCGCGCGAACATGAGCGGTGCCGTTCCCCCCAACGAGGCGGAAGCGCAGAGGAAGCCCGAAACGGCCGCCGCGGCCGCACCGGACCACACGGCAGGAACCGCCGCCGACGCGAAACCCGATGTCGTTGCCGAGCCGACCGCCCCGGCACCCACCGAACGGTTCGTCTCGATGGCTCCGCTCCCGACCCCGTCGAAGGCCGCCCCGGCACCCGAACCGTCCGCAGCTCGGAACGACACGGCCGCCCCCGTCGAAGAGGCCCTTGTCGAGGAGGGCGCTGCCGAGGAGGGCGCTGCCGAGGTCGCCGATGCGGCACCCGAGCGGGAAGCCGGGGACCGGGCGCCGGAGACACCGGCGGCCGCGGAGGAGCCCGTCGCCCCGGACACGTCCGCCACCGAGAGCGCGCCCGCCGCGCCGGGGACCCCGCCGGCTCCCGAGCCCCCGCAGACTCGGCTCAAGCCTTGGGAAATCCCGACCGCCGCCATTCCGGCTGCGCCGAAGAAGCCCGCGCCCTTCGCGTTCACCAAGCCCGTGTTCACCGAGCCTGCGGCCCCGGTCGAGCCTGCGGCACCGACCGCCGCGACCTCCCTGAAGGACGCCGGAATCGATCCACCGGCCGCGGACCGCACCCCGGACGAACCGCCGACCGCGCCGCAGGCCGGTCTGCAGCCGGAACCGGCCGCAGAAGCACCGGCCGAGCAGGCACTCGCCGCAGCACCCCTCGAGCAGGCAACCGCTGCAGCGCTCGTCGAGCAGGACACCACCGAGGTGCCGGCCGAGCAGACGCCCACCGCGGCACTCGCCGAGCAGGCGCCCACCGAGGCGCCGGCCGAGCAGGTACCCGACACAGCACCTGCCGAGCAGGCACTCGCCGTCGACGACTCGGCGCCGACCGTCGCGATCGACATGTCCGCGATCAGGAACACGCCGCCCGCCCAGCCGGCTGCGTCCGCAGCCGAGCCCCCGACGGAAAGGACGCCGGAAGGCACCGCCTCCGCCGAATCCGACGAGGGCCGTGCGGCGGGAGAATCCGCCGACGACGCGGCGACCGAGGTCGTTCCGGTCGTCGCCGGCGGACCGGTCCCGCCGTCGTCTCCGCCCCCGACACCGCCGGACGGCACCGGCGGATCCCCCTCGCCTGCGGGACCGCCGTGGCGGAAGATCGCGATCGTGGCCGGCGGTGTCGCCGCTGCTCTCGCGGTTCTCTACGGTGTCGATCTCGCAACGTCGTCGGGCAAGGTCCCGCGCGGCGTGACGGTCGCGGGGATCGAGATCGGTGGCGAATCGGTCGACGACGCCGAGGCACTTTTGCGCGACGAACTCGGCCGACGCCTCGAAAACCCCGTGCCCGTCACCGCCGGCGACACCACCGCCGAGGTCGTTCCCGCCCGGGCCGGACTCGAGGTCGACTGGGAGCACACGCTCGATCGCATCGGATCGCAGCCGCTCAATCCGTTCACCCGGCTGGCGTCGCTGTTCGGCACCGACGAGATCGGCGTTGTCTCCGTCCGCGACGACGCGGCACTCACGGACGCACTCGAAGGAGTGCGTTCGAGCGCCGAACGCGCCCCGCGGGAGGGCACCGTCGTCTTCGAGGGGGCGACCCCGGTCGCGGTGTCTCCGCAACCCGGCCAGAATCTCGATCCCCAGGTCGCGGCGGACGTGTTCTCCGAGAAGTGGGCGTTCGGCGACGTCGCGTTGCCGGTGACCACGCTGGACGTGACCGTCACACCCGAAGCGGTGGACCGGGCACTCACCGAGATCGCGATACCCGCGGTGGCGTCGGACGTGAAGGTCCAGGGTCGCGACAACACGGTCGCGACCTTGCCCCGCGACCGGATCGGCACGATCCTGTCGTTCGTGCCGGACGGCGAGGGCGGCCTGATCCCCGAATACCACTCCGAGGTCGTGGTCGATTTCCTGCGTCCGCAGCTCGCGGAGACCGAGGTCGAACCGAAGGACGCCCGCATCGTCATCGAGGGTGGCGGTCCGACGATCGTGCCCGCGGTGAAGGGTGAACTGGTCGACTGGACGAAGACTCTCGAGCCGCTGCCTCAGCTGCTGGCCGCGCCGGGCGACCGGACCACCCCGGCCGTGTACGCACCCGTGGATCCCGCGCTCACGACCGAGGCCGCCGAGAAGCTCGGCATCCGCGAGGTCGTCGGCGAATTCACCACCGGTGGCTTCTCCTACGCCTCGGGCGTGAACATCCGCCTTGCCGCTTCCGAGATCGACGGTGCACTCGTCAAGCCGGGAGAAACGTTCTCGCTCAACGGATATACCGGTCCGCGCGGGGCGGCGCAGGGCTACGTCGAGTCCGGCATCATCGAGGCCGGCCGGCCCGGCACGGCCGTCGGCGGCGGCATCAGCCAGCTCGCGACAACCCTCTACAACGCAACGTATTTCGCCGGCATGGAGGACGTCGCCCACACCGAGCACAGCTACTACATCTCGCGGTACCCGGCGGCGCGTGAGGCCACCGTGTTCGAGGGCGCGATCGACCTCCAGTTCCGGAACCCGTTCGACACCGGCGTGCTGATCCAGACCATCGGCACGAGTTCGGACATCACGGTCCGGCTCTGGGGCACGAAGACGGTGGACGTGCAGTCGTTCACCGGGGACCGGACGGCGTTCACGTCACCGAACAAGATCACCCTTCCGGCGGGCGACGCGTGCATTCCGTCGAGCGGCGCGCAGGGCTTCACGGTCAGCGACACCCGCGTGATCACGGATGCGAAGACGGGAGCGCAGCTTTCCCGCACGACGCGCACCGTCAAGTACGACCCGGTTCCGATCGTCGAGTGCATCGAACCGGAGGAAGAGCGCGAGCCCGCTCCGGGACCGGAACGCAACCCCGCCGGCGCGCCCGGGAGCACACCGGAATCCGGTTCGTCGCCGACGACGAGCGGCCGGCCGCAGCCCGGTGCGCAGCCGACGACGAGCAGCGCTCCGGAACCGGAATCCGAGACGGACGAGCCTGCAGTGCCCGACGCATCGGCCGACGAGGAGTAACACGGTCGCGCCGTTCGGGTCCCGATGAGCGGGACATCGGCAGGGCAGGAGTGATGTCGTTCATAGCATCGCCGCTGTGAACACACTGACCGGCACCGAATCCGAACTGCGCGACCTGCTCGAGAGTCAGCGACGGGAGTTCCGTTCGCAGAGAACGAGTTCCGCCGAGGCTCGCCGGGCGCGGATCGAGTCGGTGATCGAGATGGTCGTGGCCCGCCACGACGAGATCGTCGACGCGATCGACGCCGATTTCGGCGGGCGCCACCCGGGATACTCGACCGTCAACGACATCCTCGGATCGCTGACCGCGCTGAAATACGCGCGAGATCACGTGGAGACGTGGATGCAGCCCGAGCAGCGGACGGTGTTCTCCCCGTACGACCAGCTCGGAGCCACCGCCGAGGTGCAGTACCAGCCCAAGGGCTCGGTCGCGATCATCGGCACCTGGAACGCCCCGCTCTTCACGCTCCTGAGTCCACTCGCCGGCGTGCTGGCAGCGGGCAACCGCGCCGTGCTCAAGCCGTCCGAGATCGTGCCGCGCACCGCGGAGGTGCTGGCGGCGGCGGCCGCGGAGTTCCTCGATCCCCGTGACGTCGCCGTCGTGACCGGTGGACCGGAGATCGCGCAGGCCCTCACCGCCCTGCCGTTCGATCACATCGTGTTCACCGGCAGCGCGGCCGCGGGACGATCGGTGATGGCGAACGCCGCGCTCAACCTCGTGCCGGTCACGCTCGAACTCGGCGGAAAATCCCCGGTGATCGTCGGGCGTTCGGCCGATACGGACACCGCGGCCTTCCGCATCGCGGTGGGCAAGGCGACCAACAGCGGTCAGCTCTGCGTCAACGCCGACACCGTGTACGTCCCGGCGGAACAGCTCGAATCGTTCGTCGTCGCAATCGGCCGGACCTACGGCGAACTGCTGCCCACGATCGCAGGAAACGTCGACGTCACCGCGATCGTCTCCGATCGGCACGCCGCCCGCATCGACGGATACATCAGCGAGGCACAGCAACTCGGAGCACGCGTGGAGGTCGTTCCGTCCGAGCCGATCACCACCGATGAACGTCGGCGCCCGCTGCGTCTGGTGATCGACCCCCCGGCATCGGCGGCGATCTCCCGGGAGGAGATCTTCGGCCCCGCCATGGTGATCCGCACGTACGACGACCTCGCGGATGTTCTCGACGAGATCAATTCCGGTCCGAAACCGCTGGCGCTCTACTACTTCGGGCACGACGAGGACGAGCAGCGCGCGGTCGTCGAGGGCACGACCTCCGGTGGCGTCACGATCAACGAGGTCATGATGCATGCGGGCATGCTCGACGCACCGTTCGGTGGCATCGGGGAGTCGGGGATGGGCCACTACAACGGCCGCGAGGGCTTCCTCGAATTCAGCCACGCCCGAACCGTGTTCGTCGCTCCGGACTACGACCCGCGTCGCGAATGGGGCATGCTGCCGCCCTACGCCGAGGAATATCGCGCCGCAATGTCGGCGCAGGTGAGCAAGTGATCCCGGTGGCTGAACACCACCACATCGGAACCACCACACGAACTTTCGGAGCGATACTGTGAAGACACGTGGCGCGATCATCCGCCGGGCACCCGGTACCTACGAGGTCGCCGATCTCGAACTCGACGAACCGCGGCGCGGTGAACTGACGGTGAAGATGGTCGCTGCGGGCCTGTGCCATTCCGACGACCACATCGCCGTCGGCGACCACGCGGTGGGCAGTTACCCGATCTGCGGCGGACACGAGGGCGCCGGAATCGTCGTTCAGGTCGGCCCCGAGACGCACGGCTGGAGCGAGGGCGACCACGTCGTGTTCTCGTTCCTGGCCGCCTGCGGCCGATGCCGATGGTGCGCAAAGGGACTGCAGAACCTGTGCGACCGCGGCGCCGCCATCATGACCGGGACCCGCCCCGACGACCCCTCGAGCTTCCGCATGAGCCTGGACGGGGTGCCCGTCGCCCAGACGTGCGGATTGTCGACGTTCAGCGAATACACCACCGTCAGCGTCGATTCGGCAGTCAAGGTCGACAAGGACCTGCCGCTCGACAAGCTGTGCCTGCTGGGCTGCGGAGTCGGCACCGGGTGGGGAGCAGCGGTGAACTCCGCCGAGATCTACCCCGGCCAGACGGTCATCGTCCAGGGCATCGGCGGGATCGGCATCAACGCCGTCCAGGGCGCGGTCCATGCCGGCGCGGCCCGGATCATCGCCGTCGATCCCGTGCCGTTCAAGCGGGAGAGCGCGCTGCGGTTCGGAGCCACCCACGCGGTCGCGGACATGGCGGAGGCCACCGAGATCGCGCGTTCGTACACCAACGGACAGGGCGCGGACGCCGCGATCGTGACCGTGGGCGTCACGACCGGTGAGCACATCGCGGCGGCGTTCTCGGCGATCCGCAAGGCAGGAATCTGCGTGGTCACCGGTCTCGGCAAGATGACCGACGTCGGAATCCCGATCAGTCCGATGGAACTGGTGCTCTACCAGAAGCGGCTTCAGGGTTCGCTTTTCGGCGCATCCACACCAACCGCCGACATCCCGTGGATGATCGACCTGTATACGTCCGGGAAGCTGAAGCTCGACGAGCTGATCACCACCACCTACAAGCTCGACGACATCGCCCAGGGCTTCGCCGACATGCACGCGGGCCGAAACCTGCGCGGGGTCGTCGTCTTCTGACACCCCGTGTGCCTTTGTGGCGGTTCCGGGCGCCAGTTGTGCACACCGGCGCGGAGCGCAGCAGTGGCCCCCACCGGGAATCCGGTGGGGGCCACAGCGTGTCAACCCTCCGGGCTCGTCCGCCCGGGCGGCTCGATCAGAACGCCGCTTCGTCGAGCTCCATGATGTCGGTGTCGACGTTGGCGATGATGCTGCGCGCCGCGGTCAGCTCGGGCAGCACGTTCTTGGCGAAGAACGACGCGATCCCGACCTTGCCCTTGTAGAACGGAACGTCCTTCTCGTCGGCGCCGGTATCGAGCGCGGCGAGCGCGATCTCGGCCTGCTTCAGGAGCAGCCAGCCGATGAGCAGGTCGCCGAACGCGAGCAGGTAGCGCACCGAGCCGAGTCCGACCTTGTAGAGCTCGGTCGGCTGCTCCTGGGCGCCCATGAGGAAACCGGTGAGGGTCGCGGTCATGGCCTGCACGTCCTCGAGCGCGGTGGCCAGCAGGGCGCGCTCGGGCTTGAGGCGCTCGTCGGCCGAATCCGAGTCGATGAACTGCTTGATCTGGCCGGCGACGTGCGCCAGGGCGACACCGCGGTCGCGGGCGATCTTGCGGAAGAAGAAGTCCTGCGCCTGGATGGCGGTGGTGCCCTCGTACAGCGAGTCGATCTTCGAGTCGCGGATGTACTGCTCGATCGGGTAGTCCTGCAGGAAGCCCGAGCCACCGAGGGTCTGCAGCGAATCGGTCAGGTACAGGTAGGCGCGCTCCGAACCGCAACCCTTGACGATCGGCAGCAGCAGATCGTTGATGCGGTGCGCGAGGTCGGCGTCGGCGCCGGAGACCTGCTCGGCGACCACGGCGTCCTGGTGAGCGGCGGTGTACAGGTACACGGCGCGCAGACCCTCGGCGTAGGCCTTCTGCATCGCCAGCGAGCGGCGGACGTCGGGGTGGTGGGTGATCGTCACGCGCGGCGCGGTCTTGTCCGCCATCTGCGTGATGTCGGCGCCCTGCACGCGCTCCTTGGCGTAGTCGAGGGCGTTGAGGTAGCCGGTGGACAGCGTGGCGATGGCCTTGGTGCCGACCATCATGCGGGCGTGTTCGATGACGTCGAACATCTGGGCGATGCCGTCGTGGACCTCGCCGACGAGCCAGCCCTTGGCGGGGACGCCGTGGCCGCCGAAGGTGACCTCACAGGTCGCGGAGGCCTTCAGGCCCATCTTGTGCTCGACGTTGGTGACGAACACGCCGTTGCGCTCGCCGAGCTCGTTCTTCTCGAAGTCGAAGTGGAACTTCGGGACGAAGAACAGCGACAGGCCCTTGGTGCCCGGCTTGCCGCCCTCGGGGCGGGCCAGGACCAGGTGGAAGATGTTCTCGAACAGGTCGTCGGAGTCGGCGGAGGTGATGAACCGCTTGACGCCCTCGATGTGCCAGGAGCCGTCGTCCTGCCTGATCGCCTTGGTGCGGCCGGCGCCGACGTCGGAGCCCGCGTCGGGTTCGGTCAGCACCATGGTGGAGCCCCAGCCGCGCTCGACGCAGGTGGCCGCCCACTTCTTCTGCTCGTCGGTGCCGTTCTCGAAGAGGACACCGGCGAAGGCGGGGCCCGCGGCGTACATGAAGGCGGCCGGCTGGGCGCCGAGCATCATCTCGTTGGAGGCCCACAGCAGCGCGCGCGGCGCGTCGGTGCCGCCGATCTCCTCGGGGATACCCATGGACCAGTAACCCGCGTCCCACCAGGCCCGGAACGCCTTCTTGAAGCCTTCGGGGAGGGAGACGGAGTGGGTCTCGGGGTCGAACACAGGGGGGTTGCGATCGGTGTCGGCGAAGGCTTCGGCGGCCGGACCCTCGGCGAGGGCCTTGACCTCTGCCAGGATGCCTCGGGCGGTGTCCTCGTCGAGATCGCCGAACTTGCCGGCCTCGAGGAGCGTCTGGATCTTCAGGACCTCGAACAGATTGAACTCGAGGTCGCGGAGGTTGCTCTTGTAATGGCCCATCTGTGTCTCCCAGTGCGGTGCGGTCGAGCTGCGGTGTCAAGTACCGCCCAAGTTATTACTCGTCGGTAACATCCCTATGTTACTCGCCAGGCAACTAACTGCCAAGGGCGGATTTCCGCGCGACGACAAGGGCGTCGACAGCAGTTCCGGAATCAGTTTCCCGGGCCCTCCTTTCGGCGACGACAATTTCCAGCCGGCCGTCGATCTCGTCCACTATATCCGTTGGGGTGTAGAGGATTTCGGGGTTCCGAGGGCCTCCGGTTCCGAGTGTGGGATTAGTCGAATCGTGGCCCAGAAATATGAGGATTCCATCAGGTTTCAGGGAATTGATCGCATTGTCGATCAGGCTCGCGCGCTGTGGTGCGGGGAGGTGGAGGAATACCGAGAGAATCAGGTCATATTCACCGTCGAAAGGGTCCTGGGTCACATCCTTCTGGATGTAGCGCAGGCGATCACGGCTGCGCTTGGGCGCCTGAGCGGCGATCCGCCGGGCCTTCTCGAGCGCGACGCCGGAGAAGTCGACACCGTCGACCTCCCACCCGCGCGTAGCGAGCCACAACGAGTGCCGGCCCTCGCCGCACGCCAGATCCAGCGCTCGTCCTTGTGGCAGCGCCGCGGTGAACTCGACGACGACGGGATTCGGCGGAGTACCCCACACCATGTCCGCCGCCGCGTACCGTTCGTCCCAATCCTGTGCGTCCATGCATTTCTCCTATGCCACGCGGTACCCGGGTGCAAGCCGGTTACGCGCTCGACGGTGTATATGCAGGTGGTGAACGACGACAAGTCCGGTTCGACGCTTTTTCGGGACCGACCGGTTTCCTTCTTTCGGAAAAACAGGTATGCCCGCGGGTATAACGACCGTCGCCTTTCCGCAGCCCGGGCGGCATCGTGTGAGGTGCCTCACCAGCTCGACGAAGGTTCACTCGATGCGCTACCCCCACCGCTCGCCGATGCTCCTTGCAGACGGTTCCCATCCGACGATGCACTGGTCCACCGTTCACGTCGACGCCCGTGCGGAGATGTGCGGGGTCCTCGGGCGGGGAACGCCGGTGGTCTTCCTCCCCGAATGCGGGTCGACGCCCTGGACGTACCGGCATGCGCTGGCGACGCTGGCCCGCAGCGCGCGGGTGTATGCCCCGGCGATACCGGGGTTCGCGGCAGCGCCCGGCAGCCCCCTCGAGGAGCGGATGCTGGCGGACTGCTCGAGCTGGCTCGGCCGGTTCCTCGAGGCGGCCGGACTCGGTCCCGTGACCCTCGTCGGGCACTCGTTCGGCGGGGCGCTGGCGATCCGGGCCGCCCACGATCATCCGGATCGCGTGACGCGACTCGTCCTGGTGAACCCCGTCGGCGGCACGAGGTTCGATGGCGTGTCCGACGACGGCGATCGCGACGGAGCCGGACGCCTCGACCGGACGGCCCGAGGCCGGGAGCCGACCGCTGAGCTGACCCGGCTCGCGGAGCGACGCCTGCCGGTCTCACTGCTGTGGAGCCGCGGAGACCGTCGGGTGCCGCGGGCGAGCCTCGAATCTCTGCGCCGACTGCTGGGGAGTCCGCCGGTGTTCACCGTCCCGGGCGGACACGAATGGCTGCTCTCGGACCCGGAATACTTCGGCAACGCGATGCGCACCGTCCTGGGCGGGTTCCCTGTCGAGGTCGCGGCATGACCGCCCCTGTCTCCGGTCGCGGGCGCATGACCACGCGAGGCGGGAAACTCGTCATCTGGAAATGCCGGGACTGCGCCGTGCTGCTCCCGCCCCTGACCGTCTCCTGCCACTCGTGCGGCCACGGCGACCTCGAGCCTGTCGACTCGGCCGGCGTGGGAGTGATCGTCTCGTGCCGGACCGCCGACCGCGCACCCGACCCGGTGTGCGACGCGCCGTGCCCGTCGGTGATCGCCATCGTCGAACTCGACGAGGGCCCGTGGGTCTATTCGTGGATCGACGGTGCGCTTCCGGTGTCGCCCGATCGGCCGGTGAGGGTGTATTTCCGGTGCACCCAACCGGGGGAGAGATTCCCGATCTTCGAGCCATGTCGTTCCGCTTCTGCCCGACCCGGAAACATCGCCGCATAACGGGCCATGCGGTGGGTGGCGGTGGTGCGGTCGGCCCACGCCGCCTGATCGCGTGATGACGCGTACCGCAACGAATCCCATGCCTCCGGAACCTAGACGCACAGGGCAACACTTCGTGCTGTCGGTTCCGGACGGGTCGCGGTGTCGACGTCGACCCCCCGCCCGGAGCGCCCTGGAGGGTTGAAAACTCTTCGACAGCAGTGCCATACGTGACTTCGAGTGGCCCGGCCGGAGCGGTGTTCCGCTCCGGCCGGGCCTCGCCGGGAAGTGCAACAGGACGCCGTGGTGCGAGTTCCGACTCCGGTTGCCGCTCGGGTGAAACAGCAATCTCACTCCGGTGGCGTGGGTGCGTGTCGGTGCGGCGGCGTGCGTCGATCCCATTCGGTCCGTACGGGTTTGGTCGGCGGGTGATATCATGCTCTGCGTTTTCCGCCGTGATGGAAAGCGTAGAGCATCCACTCTCCGCGTTACGGAGATGTGACCTACATCATACTTATCTTCCAGCGAGGGCTGAGTCGGTCGCGGATAGACCGGTGTTCTATACGGTTTCGTCACCAAGCGGTCGGTACGACGACACGCGAAGCCCATTCGAAAACTCGAAAATAGGTATATACCCGGGTAATTCTGACGTTGCCCGTTCCGGCCGTTACCGAGACGCTATGTACGTCTCGATTGACGGAAGCTGTCACTGCGCTCCGTAAGCGGCGATGTACATCGCCCCGGTCGAGATCACCACCAATCATCTCGACCGACCGAGGGAACAATCATGGGCAAGCATCGGGTGCAAAGTGTTTCTACCGCAGGACGTTTGATCGCAATTGCTGCAGGAGCGGCTGCTCTCGCAGCAATGAGCGGGATTCTTTCTCCGGGTATGGCAAGTGCGCACGCCGCGTCCGAGGCATCCAACGGATGCGCCTGGGAGTGGCCGGTCGATGGACCGGTGTCGCAAGGGTTCCACGGTGGCCACGACGGCACCGACTTCGCCGTCGGGGTCGGTACGGTGCTGCACGCGCCGACCTCGGGGAGGATCTCGGTGGCCGGCCCGAACGATCCCGGTGGATACGGAACCTACATTCAACTGGAAGCCGACACCGGTGAGCAGATCCAGATGGGCCACCTTTCCCAGACGTGGGTCGGCGTGGGGGTCCACGTCGCCGCCGGTCAGGCGATCGGCGCGACGGGTAACACGGGTAGCTCGACGGGACCACATCTGCACCTGCGCATTCATCGTGGTGGGCCGGTCGACCCCGTGAGCTTCCTGCGGTCCGTCGGTGCGTGCGGCGCGGGTTCGAACGACATCCGAGCCTGATCCGTTTCCGAGCCTGTCTCGGGCCGGCATCGAATTTCTCTGCAGTACCGAGGAACGGGCATCGCGGTGGGCAACGCCCCGGCATGTCGGAGGCGTTGCCCCCCGGGCGTTCCCGACCGCGTTGCTTCCGAATCGTCACGCCCGTAATACATGTGGCCGAGCAGAAAGGCAGAAGATGATTCGCACGTCCTCGAGAGCGGTAGGCGCGGCACTCCTGGGTCTGGGTGTCGCCGCAGGTGTTGCCGTCGCAACGCCCGCAGTGTCCTCGGCAGCGCCCACGGTGTCCTCGACAACGGCCACAGTGTCCTCGACAACGGCCACAGTGCCCCCGGCCGCGGAATCGTGCGTCGGCACATGGGACGTCGTCGTCGGCGGCTTGACCAACAACACCTCGGTGGGGTTCCTCAACGAGGATCAGCGCGTCGGATACAACTCGTTCGATACCCGGTCCGGTGTGAGGGAACTCGATCGGCTCGTCCGTGCTCATGTTCGGGCATGTCCTGCCGACTTCATCCACGCCGTGGGTTACTCGGGTGGTGCAGCCGTCGTACATCAGTGGGCAACCGAGAACGGGAAGGAGTTCCGCGGCAAAGCCGGCATCGTCCTGATCGGCGATCCCAAGCATCCGGGCGGAACGGGTGGCGTCGGGGGATTTGCGGCCACCGATATGAGGTGGGTGCCGACGCTCGGTGGTGCGAACGACGACTACGGTGGGTTGCCCGCGCTCCGGGTATGCAACGTACAGCTCAACGGTGGTGACCACATCTGCAACAGCGGTGTCGGCTGGGGCGGATATCTCAGTGGTGTGCACGGCGACTACGACTTCGATGTGAACTCCTACCCCGTCGATGCCGATGGCGTGGTGCTTCGATAGCGGATCCCGGAAGGTTGCCGGGGGCCTCTCGATCGCCGTCGGATCGGTCGGGCACGCCGCCCCACCCGATGCACCGGATGCCGGCACGGCCCGTGACCGCCGGCCCGAAGGGGCAGGCACGAGGACGGGCCGGACACCCGGTGACCCGAACGACCGCTGGAGCGGCACCGTCGAGACCCACACCGAGGGCGCGTGACGCCTCAGCGGTGCAGAGTCGTGTGCATCAGCAGCACGTTGTAGTTCTGATGCACGGTGGTCAGGAAGTATAGATCCGGACCCGACGACCACGGATGGATGTACGCGCCGTACGCGCTCGGAAGCTCGCGGGTGTCGACGATGACCTCCGGCGGGCTCCACGGACCCGTCACCGACGAGGCACGGCGCATCACCACGGAATTGTGCGCGTCGGTGGTGAGCATCAGGAACTGACCGAGATAGTCGTTCCATTGCACGGACAGCTCGGCGACCCCGTCGCCCATGAGCGGGCGCGCCGCGTTCACGTCGCGCACCCACGCGCCGCCGTCCCAGTACTCGTAGGCGCCGAGATCGCGGATCTGCGCCTCGGGGACGCGCGCCAGGTGCACGAGACCGCCGCGACCCGGAGGAGTGCCGTACTGGTAGACGAAGCCGTCGCGCTTCAAGAACGCGCTCATCTGGAAGTTGCGGTTGCCGCCCTCGCTGGGACGTACCGTCTCCGGGGCCGGAGCCCAGTTCTCGCCGTTGTCGTTCGAGAAGATCAGCCCGGAGTAGTTCGTCTCCCAGGTTCCCGCCGGTCCCCAGTTCTTCACCGACATCGCGCTGAGGTATTGGGTGTCACCGACCGCGATACCCGCGGTCGGTATCCGGCTGATCTCGACGAACGGGATCTTCGGGCTCGGAATCAGCTCCTTGGCCTGGCCGAACGCGTCCGTCACGGCACTGCTGAAGTCCATGCCGTTGGACAGGTCGCGGTCGGTGCTGCGGAACAGCACGTTGCTGCGCCACGCCCACAGGCTGCCCGAGAGCAGGTTGGGCAGGCCGAGGCCTGCGGTGTCACCGAACGCCGTGAGGATCTCGCCGCGGCCGTTGTCCCACATGATGCCGAGGTCGGTACCGAGGACGTTGAGGTCTTGCGTCCGGTTCTGGCTGAGGATGCCGGTCTGTTGCGCGACCGCCCGGGCCCGTCCGCCGAGCTGTGGCACGCCGTTCACGCCGTTCAGGCCCGGGATCGGATTGATCGCATTGGGGTTGGCGGACGCGAGCGCCGCCCCCAGTGTCAGTGTCAGCACGGTGACCGTAACGGTCGTCACGCAGTATCGGACCAAAGTTCGCATTTTTCCCCCGAACAGATGCACAGCGCCGGACGCTAGCAGCTGCCGCGCCGAGAGTGTGAGTCAATCCCGGAACTTGTCGATCTTGTGATCCGGGACGCAGCCGACCGGGGTCGCACGCCCCTGCGATTCGAGGTGGGAAGTGCCTACCACAAGGACGGTGACCCCGGGCACAATTTCGCTACGCGTTACCGTATTGAGGTTGTCGTGCACTGACACGCAGTGCCCGAAGAAGAGGAGTTCGCCTGATGGGTGCACAGATTGCCGGTCCCGCCCCGCTGCGGAACACCGCATTGCTCGGGCTGGGCGTGCACCGCCCCGAGCGAGTCGTCACCAACGCGGAGATCTGCGAGCTGATCGACTCGAGCGACGAGTGGATCCAGTCGCGTTCCGGCATCAAGTCGCGGCGTTTCGCCAAGGCTCACCCCGAAGAATCGGTCACCGATATGGCGGTGTCCGCCGGCGCCAAGGCCCTCGAGGCCGCGCGCATGGCGGGGGCCCAGATCGACACCGTCATCGTGGCGTGCTCGACCTATCCGCTGCAGACCCCGCAGTGCGCGGCGATCGTCGCGGACCGTCTCGGCACCGGCGGGGCCGGCGCCCTCGACATCGCCGCCGGCTGCGCCGGTTTCTGCTACGCCCTCGGCGTCGCCTCGGACCTGGTCCGGGCCGGTTCCGCCGAGCACGTGCTGGTGATCGGTGTCGAGCGCATGAGCGACGCCACCGAGCCCACCGACCGCACCGTGCGCTTCATCTTCGGTGACGGTGCCGGCGCCGTGGTCGTCGGAGCATCCGACGAGGTCGGCATCGGACCGACCGTGTGGGGTTCGGACGGCAAGCAGGGCAACGCGATCCGCCAGGAGCCGGACTGGGTCGACTTCGCCCAGAACCCGGACCAGAAGCGCCCGTGGATCATCATGGAGGGCACCGCCGTGTTCCGCTGGGCCGCGTTCGAGATGAGCAAGTTCGCGCGGCAGATCGCCGACAAGGCCGGGGTCGCGCTCACCGACCTCGACGCGTTCGTCCCGCACCAGGCGAACCTGCGCATCAACGACGTCATCGTCAAGCAGCTCGAGCTTCCGGACACCGTCGCGGTCGCGGACGACATCATCGAGACCGGCAACACCTCCGCCGCGTCGATCCCGCTCGCGATGGAGAAGATGCTGCGGACCGGTCAGGTCGAGGAAGGTGACACCGCGCTGCTCCTCGCGTTCGGTGCCGGCCTGTCCTACGCGGGCCAGGTCGTGAAGATGCCGCGTCTGGCTCAGTAGGTGTCCCAGGCCGACCGGCCGTCGCTGCGGCGATGGCTGTGGATCGTCGGCCTCGCGGTCCTGATCGTCGTCGCCTTCGTCGCGCTCGCTCCCGGTGGGCGCGACGAATCCGACGCGGTCACGGCCGAGGGGCTCACCTCGGTGCCACGCTCGTGGACCCCGACGCCCACGGGACCGGTCACCTCCACCTGGCGGCCCAGCGGGAGTCCGTCGGCGACGCCGACGTGGCGTCCCTCCGCGACCCCGACCGCCGCGACCCCTTCTGCGGCAGCTCCGGAGCCCGCGGTCTCGCCGGCTCTGGCGACGCTCGCGACCCTGCCGGTCAAGGGACGTGCCCCGAAGACCGGCTACGACCGGGAGCTGTTCGGAAGCGCGTGGACGGACGACGTGACCGTCCAGTTCGGGCGCAACGGCTGCGACACCCGCAACGACATCCTCAAGCGCGACCTGATCGACCTCTCGCTGGTGCCCGCGACCCGTGACTGCACGGTCCGGACCGGCACGCTGAACGACCCGTACACCGGCCGGACGATCTTCTTCCAGCGCGGTGCCGACACGTCGGCGGCGGTGCAGATCGATCACATCGTCGCGCTGTCGGATGCGTGGCAGAAGGGCGCCCAGCAGCTCGACGAGCAGACCCGCCGCAATCTCGCGAACGACCCGCGCAACCTGCAGGCCGTCGACGGCCCGACCAACCAGGGCAAGGGGGACTCGGACGCCGCGTCGTGGCTGCCGCCGAATCGGGCGTACCGGTGCACCTACGTGTCCCGCCAGATCGAGGTGAAGGCCGCGTACGGGCTGTGGGTCACCCCGGAGGAACGCGACGCGATGACCAGGGTCCTGTCCGAGTGCTGACGTCGGTGTGCCTTTCCGGCGGTCCCCACCGCCAGAAAGGCACACCGGCGCTACAGCGCACCGGCGATGTCGTCCTCGGACAGCAGCACGGCGCTCGCGGCGGGCCCCAGCGGCACGAAGCTGTCACGGCTGGTGACCCGCCGGACCTCGCCCTCGTATCCGGCGTCGGCCAGCGCGGTGACCACCCCCTCGGACACCCCGCCGCTGCGGCGGGTCTCGTCGACGACCAGCACCCGCGGGAACCGTTCGGCATGCTCGACGAGCGCCGCGACGGGCAGCGGGGCGATCCATTGCAGATCCAGAACCGTGACGTCGAGCCCGCGCGCGGCGGCCCGATGCGCGGCGCGCAGGCACATGCGGACCCCGTTCCCGAACGTCACCAGCAGTGCGTCGGTGCCGTCACCGTAGGTCTGCACCTCGCCGGGTTGCACCGCCGCCGGATCTGGGACCTGCGCCCACAGGCCGTCGCCGTCCTCGTAGAGATCCCGCTGGTGATACAGCGCGATCGGTTCGACGAACACGCACACCCGTCCGGTGCTGCGGGCCAACTCGACGCACGTGCGCAGCAGCGCCCCGGCGTGGGCGGGTCGGCTCGGCACCGCGACCGTCAGCCCCGGGATGTCGCGCAGCACGGTGAGGGAGTTGTCGTTGTGGAAGTGCCCGCCGAAGCCCCGCTGATAGGCCAGGCCGGCGATGCGCACCACCATCGGGTTCTGGTAACTGCCGTCGGAGAAGAACTTCAGCGTCGCCGCTTCCCCGCGCAGCTGGTCCTCGGCGTTGTGCAGATAGGCGAGGTACTGGATCTCCGGGATGGGCAGCAGCCCGGCGACCGCGAATCCGAGGGCAGTGCCGAGAATCGTCTGCTCGTCGAGCAGGGTGTCGAACACGCGCAGCGGGCCGAATCGTTTTGCCAGCCCGCGGGTCACACCGTAGACACCGCCCTTGACGGCCACGTCCTCCCCGAACACGCACACCTGCGGCATCTGCTCGAGGAGGTCGCCCAGGGTGCGGTCGACGGCCTGCGCCAGAGTGAGCGGCTCCTGCGGGACCGGACCCGGATCGTCCGGGATCCGGGGGTGGCCGTGCGTGTGGAGCGGCCGCACGACCTCCGCGACCGACGTCATCCTCGGTGGCGTTCCGAGGTCGGCGAGCACATCGTCGACGGACCGACGCGACCGCTCGTACCGCTCGAGGATCTTTTCGGGGGAGAGGATCCCGCGGCCGACGAGTTCGCGTGCGGTGCCGAGCAACGGGTCGCGCGCGTAGTCACCGGTGATCTCCGCCGGGCTGCGATAGGCCGACTCGGCATCCGATCCGGCATGCCCGAGATAGCGGACCGCCTTCAGGTGCAGGATCGCCGGCACGCGCGAGGTGCGAACGGACACAAGCATTTCCGACGCTGCGGTGAGCGCGTCGACCGGATCGGCCCCGTCCACCATCCGGTATCCGACACGCGGATACGACGCGAGTGTCCGCTCCACCCACCCGACCGGACTGCGCACGCTGATACCGAATCCGTTGTCCTCGCAGACGAACAGGATCGGCAACGGCAACCCGCGATGAGCCAGGTACGCGGCGGTGTTGAGCGCACCCACCGCCGTGGAGTGATTCACCGACGCATCCCCGAAACTGCACAACACCACCGAATCCGCGGGCCACGGACAGTCGATGCCCAGACGCGGCATCCGCGCCAGAGCCAAAGCGAGCCCGACCGCGCGCGGCAGATGCGAGGCGATCGTCGACGTCTGCGGCAGCACGTTCAGGGCGGCGTTCCCGAACACCTTGTGGCGACCACCGGAGATGGGATCCAGCGTCGACGCGGCGCAACCGGCCAGCACGTCCCGGATCGGGGTGCTGCCGGGCACCAGTGACGCGCGGGCCGCGTAGAACCCGCCCGACCGGTAGTGCAACAGCGCAGGATCCGTCACGCGCGCGGCCAGACCCAGCGCCGCGTTCGACTCGTGCCCCGCCGAACCGATCGTGTAGAAACCCTCCCCGCGCCGCTGCATGTCGCGGGCCGCGAAATCGAGGTGCCGCGACTGGGCCTGGGCGTCGAAGTAGTGCAGCAGCAATTCGTCGCTCACCCGGCGGTCGGGGCGATGCTCGACCGCCGGCGCCAGCGACCGCACGGTTTCGGTGAAGTACTCGTCGAGCGGTTCTGCAGGCATGTCTCCGTCGTACGCCCTCGCGTCGCGCGGCGGACCGTTTTCCGATTACCCGGTGCCGTGGCGGCGGCGCGGGGTCAACGTCGGCGCAGATCGATCGGCTGGCCGTCCGACGGGAACGGCAGCGACGTGAAGTTCATGGGTGCGACGTAGTCGGCGGGCACGTGCCAGTGATACCCGAGCAGCAGGTGGTGCAGGACCGTCTTGACCTCCGCGCTCGAGAAGTACATGCCCAGGCAACGGTGTACGCCGCCGCCGAACGGCGACCACGCGTACTTGTGGACGCGATCCTCGCGGCGCTCGGGAGAGAACCGCCCGGGATCGAATCGCTCGGGATCGGGCCACAATTCGGGCATGTGGTGGGTGTAGTGCAGTCCGACGTTGAGCAGCGTTCCGCGGGGAATGTAGTGACCGAGGATCTCGGTGTCCGCGACCGCGCGCCGCACGATCCCGGGCACCGGGGTGACGAGGCGCTGGCATTCCTTGATCACCAGATCCAGGCTCGTGAGCTCCTCGAGCTGGTCCAGGGTGGGGGTGGCGGTGCCGAGTGCTTCGGATTCCTCGCGGCACACCTGCTGCCACTCCGGGAACTGCCCGAGATACTGCATCGCGGTCGACAGGGTGATGGTCGAGGTGTCGTGCGCGGCCATCATCAGGAAGATCATGTGATTGACCACGTCGTCGTCCGTGAAGCGTTGCCCGTCCTCGGATTCGACATGGCACAGCGCGGTGAACAGGTCGTCGCCGTTGCCGGCCCGGCGCGCGGGCAGATACCGACGGAAGAACTCCTCGAGGCGTCGGCGCCCGACGACGCCGCGTCGCCAGCGCGTGCCGGGCAGCGGGTAGCGCACGATCGCGGTCGCGGCCTGTACGCATCCGATGAACGCCTTGTTGACCTCGGCCATCTCCTGGTGCGACGAGCCTTCGGCCCCGCCCATGAAGATGGATGTCGCGAGCCCGAGCGTGAGTTCCTTCAACGCCGGGTAGGCGCGGAAATCGGTTTGCGGAGACCAGTTTTCGAGCGCCTTCTCGACGGCGGGATGCAGGGATCGGGTGTATCCGGCCAGCCGGTCGCGGGTGAACGCCTGCTGCATGATGCGCCGGTGCGCGGTGTGTTCGTCGCCGTCGAGCAGCATCAGGCCGCGGTCGAAGAACGGACCGATGAGCACCCGCCAGCCCGGCCCGTTGGCCAGGGCGCGGTCGCGGTTCTGCAGGGCGGCGCCGCACGCATCGGGGCCGAGCAGCACCACCCACGGGTTCCCGGCGAACCGGAACCACGAGACCGGCCCGTATCGGCGGTAGCGGCGGTCGTTCGTCCCGACCGGGTCGCGCATGTAGTCCAGGCTGTAGCCGACGTACGGCAGGCCGCCGTCCCCGGGGACCGCGGTGAGCCCCGGAGGTGGATCGGCAAGCACCTTCGTCACGTGGATCTCCCTCGCGGAGGCGGATCTGACAGGACTCGATGTCACTTCACTGTAGCGTGATCGGCATGCCCGTAACCGGAGAATCGACGACGAGCCGGCCCGCCCGCAGATATCGCGGCCGAAGCGCCGCCGAACGTGCCGCCGAACGCCGCGAACGACTGCTCGAGGCGGGCCTGACCGTCTTCGGCGGTGAAGTGGACCCCAAGGCGACGATGACCGCCATCTGCCAGGAGGCCGGGCTCACCGAACGGTACTTCTACGAGAGTTTCACCGGCCGCGACGAGCTGCTCGTCTGCGTCGTCGAGCGGATCGCCGACGAAATCCGCGACCGCGCGCTCGCCGCCCTCGCCGAGACCGAGCACAGTCCCGAGGAACGGGCGCGAGCCGCGATCGCGGCGTTCGTCGCCGTGCTCACCGACGATCCGCGCAAGGGGCGCATCGCCGTCGTCGAATCCGCCGCGACAGAACCGCTGCGGACCCGGCGCCGCGAGTTGCTGCTGCAGTTCGCGCATCTCGTCGCGCTGGAGTCGCGGGAACTGTGGGGCGAGAGCGCGTTGCAGCCGCCGTACGACGAAGTCTCCGCGCTGCTGTTCGTCGGAGGCCTCGCCGAGGTGATGACGGCATGGCTGCGCGGCGAGGTCGACGTGACGCCCGAGCAGATCGTCGACGCCGCGACCCGCCACTACCTGGTCACGGCGCACCGATGATCGCTACGTCGACGGCGCCTGGTTGATCTGCAGCCGCGCGCCGAGAGGATCGGCGATCGTGGCCATGCGACCGAACGGCGTGTCCTCGGCCGCGCGTTCGACGGTGCCGCCGAGCCGGGTCACGGCCTCCGATGTCGCGTCGGCGTCCTCGACACCGATGTAGAGCTGCCAGAACGACGGCACACCCTCGGGGAGGAAACCGGACGCGTCCATGATCCCGGCAATGTCGTCGCCGCCGATCTTGCCGGTCGAGTACCGGAAGTCGCCCGAGTCGCTCATCGGCTGGACGTCCCAGCCGAACACGTCCCGGTAGAAGTCGAGGGACGCGGCATAGTTGCGCGACATCGTTTCGAACCACACCGGCGCGCCGGGTTCGCTGTCGAACCCGAACCCGTGGTGCTGATCGGCCTGCCACACCCCGATCACGGCACCGGCGGCGTCGGCGAGGATCGCCATGGTGCCCTGGTCGCCGACCTTCATCGCGGGCATCAGAACCTGGCCGCCCGACTCGGCGGCCTTCCGTGCGGTGGCGTCGGCGTCGTCGGAATCGAGGTAGACCGTCCACACGTCGCCGTACGGGTTGGCCGGCTGCTGCGGACCGAGACCGGCGATCGGCGCGCCGCGGTGACTGAAGATGGTGTACCCGCCGTACTGCGGGTCCTCGTTGGTGTCGGCCTGCCAGCCGAAGAGTTCGGTGTAGAACGCGATGGCCCGTTTCGTGTCGGAACTGGTGAGATCGATCCAACCGGGTGTGCCTGTGCGGGACTGATGTTCGGCCATGACGGCCTCCTGTCTTCCTGTGGGAGCGGAGTCGTGCGAGTGGATCCGAGCGGTCGCGAATCACGCTACGCGCGGGGTCCGACAAGTTCCGGTGAAGCGCAGATCGCACCTGGGCATGGAGGTGAGCCCGATCACGTGCCATGCTGTCGCGCATGGTAGACGTCGCACGTCCGAAATTGGAGGGGACCGTCGCGGTGGGGCGGGGGCGCCGGATCGGGTTCGCCGAGTTCGGTTCCGCGCAGGGCCGCACGGTGTTCTGGCTGCACGGCACACCCGGCGCGCGCCGGCAGATCCCGGTCGAGGCCAGGGCCTTCGCCGAGAACATGAACGTCCGGTTGATCGGCATCGACAGGCCGGGGATCGGTTCGTCCACGCCGCACCGCTACGAGAACGTCCTTGCGTTCACCGAGGACCTGGAGACGATCGCCGACACCCTCGGGGTGGGCCGGATGGCGGTCGTCGGACTGTCCGGGGGCGGCCCGTACACGCTGGCCGCGGCGTACGCGATGCCCGATCGGGTCGTCGCCGCGGGCGTGCTCGGCGGGGTGGCGCCCGTCGTCGGCCCGGATGCCATCGACGGCGGGCTGATGAAGTTGGGCACGTTCGTGGCACCGCTGCTCGAGGTCGGTGGGTTGCCCGCGGGGGTCGTACTGAGTTCGCTGATCCGGCTGGTCCGCCCGCTCGGATCGCCGATCATCGACCTGTACGGCCGGCTGTCGCCGGAAGCGGACCGCCGCCTGCTGGCCCGCCCCGAGTTCAAGGCGATGTTCCTCGACGACCTGCTCAACGGCAGCCGCAAGCAGATGGCCGCGCCGTTCGCGGATGTCGTGGTCTTCGCCCGCGACTGGGGGTTCCGGGTGTCCGACGTCAAGACACCGGTGCGCTGGTGGCACGGCGACACCGACCACATCATCCCGTTCGAACACGGCCTGCACATGGTCGATCTGCTGCCCGACGCCCAGTTCCACCACCTGCCCGGGGAGAGTCACCTCGGCGGACTCGGGGTTTCGGAGGAGATCCTGCGGTCGCTGCTGGACATCTGGGACGCCACCGCCCCGGAGGACGGAAAGCAACAGGACCCGGTCAGCCGGTCGTGAGGGCGCGGTCGAGCAGGTTCAACGCGACCTTCAGGTCGGCGGCGTCGACCTGCCCGGGCGCCGACGCCTTGCCGACCATCCCGAACGTCGCGGCCGAACCGAACACCTGACCGGCCAGCCGGGAGACGACGCCGAGCCCGCCCATCGCCATCGTGACGATGGGCCGGTCGGCGTGTTCCTCGTGCATCGTGCGGGTCGCGTCGAGCAGGGTCACCACGTCGGCGGCGCCGCGCGGCATCACCGCGATCTTGCAGATGTCGGCGCCCAGATCCTGCATCGCGACCAGCCGCGCGACGATCTCGTCCTTCGCGGGGGTGCCCTCGAAATCGTGGTTCGACGCGACCACCGCGACCTTCCGTGCGTGCGCCGCGGCCACGATCCGGTCGACGGCTGCCCGGTCGCGGCGGTATTCGACGTCGACCAGGTCGACGGCCCCGGATTCGGCGAGCGCGACGTTCGAGTCGGCGTACGCGTCGTCGGTCAGGTCGGCCTCGCCGCCTTCGTGCCGGGTGCGGCACGTGGCGAGCAGGGGGATCCCGCTGAGGTGCCCGGCGAGGACGCGGGCCTGCTCGACGACGCTCGCGGTGTCGGTGATGGTGTCGAAGAAGTCCGTGCGCCATTCGACGATGTCGACGTCGACGCCGGTCAGCGCCTCGACCTGGGTGCGCAGTTCGTCGGGGGTGCGACCGGTGATCGGCACGATGATCTTGGGTGTGCCCTCGCCGATCGTGACGTTCTTCACCCGGACCGGCGTGATCGCCCTGCCACCCACTGCTGACTCCCGTCGTCGACTCCGGCACCCATTCGATCGGAAGCCCGCCGGCGCCCGATGCCCGAGCGAATGTACCGCTCGTCTCCTTCAATCGACCGAACGATACATTCGCTCGGAAAAACGGCCGGATCCGTGCCCGCCCGCACTGCAGGGATCACGATCCGCCGCGGAGTCGCTTGCTGTACGCCTCGTACAGTTCGGTCCAGCCGAGGTCGAGAGCGTCGCGCCCGACGATCGGCCCGGGGGAGCGGTGCTCCATCACCTCCTGCAGCACGTCGAGACACATGTGCCAGCCCGCGGCGAGCTCGGCCGAGGTGTCCGGCCCGGTGACGGTGTGCTGCAACGTCAGCGTGCATCCGCCGGGGCGGGGTGTGATCTCCCAGCGCAACCAGTCCTCATCCCACCGGTGTTCGAGCACGTGCGGGGTGCCCGCGGCGACGACGGTGCCGTCGAACTCGGTGGCTTCGTCGCCGTCGACGACGATCAGCGTCGCCGGCCCCACGGTGCCGAGATGCCGTTCCGGCCGGTACGGCGCCCACTGCACGACCTGCGCCGGATCGGTCAGGGCCACCCACACCACGTCCGGGAACTGCGGGAAGTCACGGCTGAACACGAGGGTCCACTGGTCGCCCGCATCGATCACCTCGGCGGACTGGAGGGGGCTCGGCCGGTAGTCGCGAATCGCCATCGGACGGTGCTCCTCGTCGCCGGAAGACGTTGTCGGTGAAGAAAACCGCGTGTCCGATTCTACCCGTCCGGCGAGGTCGGCCGTGTGGACTCGCTGCGCCGATCGATGTATTCGCAATATCCGGAGCCGGCGACCCGCCGACCCCGCCAGCGGCCGTCGAACCGGATCCCGCCGACGTATCCGGCGCCGAGCCCGTACGCCCAGTCGCCGTCGGCGTGTCCGTCGACGTGCCCGACGCCGGGAATGTCCCAGTGGAACTCGCCCGGCAGCAGCATGCGCCGCCCGTCCGGGGTGCGGACCTCACGTGCGGTGTCGATGCGCAGCCGGACACCCACCCGCACCGTCTCCATCGTCCCGGTCGCGCTGCGCAGGAACGCGGTCCGCAGCACCGGCACATTCCCCGGGCCGAGCACCGAGGTGAGCAGTAGCTGCGTGTCGTCGTCGACGCTCAGGACCTGGTAGACGAACGTGCGCACCGGCAGCCGCGCGGGGACCGCGACACCGTGCGCGTACTCGAGCGCGGCCAGACCCGTGACCGTCCGGGTTCCGTCGGGGTCGGTGAGGGTGCCCTCGTAACGGCACAGCCGGCTCGAATGCCGGTACAACCCGGGGATCGCGAAGAAGGTCGTGATCACCCCGGTCGGGTGCAGCAGCAGATCCACCGCGACCGCATCGGCCGGCCATGTGCGCTGCACCCGGACATCCGAGCCGGTCACGGTCATCGACAGGTGCTCTCCGAACGACGCCGTGCCCGGCCGCAGGTCGCAGTCCCGGCGGATCGACAGCGGCGTGAATCCGGATTCGGTGGTCGCCGCGGTCGTGGACACCAGCGTCACCGAGTCACCGCCTCGATCCGGCGCGGCCGGCTGATCGAACACCACCGGCCCGGGCCGGCCGGCGATGCCCATCACGCTCAGGAACCGGTGCGGGGCGGGCAGGTCGCCGATCATCACCCCGTGGTGCGCCCACCGTCCCCGCCCCACGACGGGCAGCGGCCCGCCCTCCGGTGCTCCCACGTGCTGGCCGCTGCGGCTGACCAGTGCCACCGCGCGGGCCACCGCCTCCGACGGGCCGCTCACTCGAACCACGATCGCACCGGCGGCTTCACCCACATGATCTTCTCGTCCGGGTGGGCCCGCGCGGCCGCCGGATGATCCGGATGGTTGCGCGCCCACTCGGTCTTCTCGTCGAGCAGTGCGGCCACGTAGTTCCAGGTCTCCATCGTGCGTGGGGGATGCGCGCCCGCCTCCCGCGCCAGCCGACGGCGGTAGTCGTCGGTCATCGCGAGCAACTCGGCGCCGGTGATGCCACGATCCCACGCGAAACGGGCGAGGATCACCGACTTCTCGCGGCGATTCTTCGCGGCCTGGTCGGTGTGCGCGAAATCGGGAGTGTCCATCCCTTCTCCTTCCGATCGGGGCACCGGTGTCCATCATCGGTCATCGTTGACAACGACGGGGCGACGGCTCACGCTCGAGGGAGCCACCTCCGGTCCGGAAGGACGAGCGATGCCGGCACAGACGCGCGACATTCCGCAGGGAACGCCGAGAGACGTTGCAGCGCAGGCGAAGAAGGAACCCAGGACGCCGGAGTTCGATCCCACGCTCGGAATCGTCGTCGAAGCCGAGGTGCGCGGCACGCCCCCGCACCGCATCGTGGCGCTCGGGGATTCGCTGCTGCAGGGCTTCCAGAGCGGCGCGGTGTTCCACACCGACCTCTCGGTTCCGGCGATCATCGCGTACGAACTCGGAGCGCTGCGCGCGTTCCGCTTCCCGCGCTACGGGGGACCGGGCGGGCTGCCACTGAACATCGAACTGATGTTGCGCCGCCTCGAGGACCGGTTCGGCTCGTCGCTGCAACCGTGGGAGGTGCCGCTCGCGCTGTTCGACGTGCGCTCGTTCATGGACGAGGTAGAGGACTACTGGGAACGAGGCCCCGGCGCGACCGCCCCGGTCGTTGCGGCCTACCAGCACAATCTGTCCTGCTTCGGCTGGGATCTGCGCGACGCGCTGAGCCGCACCGCCCGGATCTGCGCGGACGCGATCGAGACACCCGGCGACGATTTCCTGAACCAGGTGGTGCAGAACAACGGCGACCGCGCGGCGCTGCACGTGTATCCGCACTGGGCGCCGCCGCAATGGGAGATGACCCTGTTCGACGCGGCGGCCGCACTCGGCGACGACCACGACGGCACGACGGAGAGCGGCATCGAAACCCTCGTGGTGTTCCTCGGTTCCAACAACGCGCTCGGCACCGTCACCGACCTGCGGGTGGAGTGGAGCGGACCGGACTTCCGCGACCTCGCGAAGAAGGGGCCGTACACGATCTGGCGTCCCGAACATTTCGACGCGGAGTTCGCCGAAGTGGTGGCGCAGGTCGAACGCATCTCCGCGCGCCACGTCATTTGGTGCACGATTCCGCACGTCACGATCGCGCCGATCGCGCGGGGCCTGGGCTCGAAGGTCGAGCACGGCTCGCGGTACTTCCCGTACTACACGCGGCCGTGGATCGACGAGCGGCGATTCGACGCCACGCGGGATCCGAACATCACCGGCGCGCAGGCCGCCGTCGTCGACGCGGCGATCGACCTCTACAACACCACCATCACGCGGGTCGTCGCCGAGGCCCGCGCGGGAACGTCCGGCCCGCCGCGGGACTGGTATCTGCTCGACGTGTGCGGCCTGCTCGAGCGGCTCGCGTTGCGCCGCTACATCGACGACGTGCAGGCCCGCCCGGCGTGGTGGACGCCCTATCCCTTGCCTGCGGCCCTGGCCGCGCTCGATCCGGTGCCCGATTCGCGGTTCCTCACCGCGGACGGTCGCGGGGGACGCGCCACCGGCGGGTTCTTCTCCCTCGACGGAGTGCATCCGACGACGGTCGGCTACGGGATCCTCGCGCAGGAGATCATGACGATCATGGCGCAGGCCGGCGTCGAGTTCCGTCACCCCAGCGGGGAGTTGCGAACCGGGCCGATCACCGTCGACTGGGAACGGCTCATCCGCCGCGACACTCTGATCCGGACACCACCGCAGAACATCGACTCGACGTTGTCGATTCTGGGGTGGGCCGACGAGGTCGCCGACCTGGCCGGCCGCGCCCTGGGCATCAGGTTGTGACGCCGGTCCGGCGCGGGATCAGGACCCCGTGCCCGTACCACCGGCAGATCTCGAGGGCTGCGGTGAGCGTGAACGGGTCGATGTCCTCGAGATCGCGTCGGAGTTCCTCGGTGGCCTGCTGAATCCGGTACCGGATCGTGTTGCGGTGCAGGTTCATCCGCGCTGCCGTGGTCGCGGGGCTGCGATTGCAGGACAGGTGCACCCGCAGGGTTTCGCGCAGTTCGGCGGCGCGATCGGTGTCTTCGGCGAGCGGGCCCAGCATGCCGGCGACGAAAGTGCGCATCTCCGTGAGATCCCCGGCGAGCATCGCGACCGGCGCGATCTCCGCGTACCACACCAGCGCCGGTGCCTCCGGCACCGCGGTGCTCGTCAGTGCCTTGACGGCGGCCGCCTGCCGATGCCCGGCACGGAATCCCTCGATACCGCTCCCCGGGAGTCCGACCGCAACGCGCAACGGCACGTCGGCCGCCTCGATCGCGGCCCGCAGACGCTCGATCACGTCGACGACATCACCATGCAGGGCGAGCCACGCGTTCATCGCGAGCGGTTCGGTATGCACCGCGAGCGTGGCCGCGCCCGGAGCGACCTCGGTGAGCAGTTGCTGGACCGCCGTTGCGACATCGGGGAAGGGCGATCGTTTCGATTCCGGAATCCACAGCGCCATCGCCAGGTGCATGCCGTCGAGCGGATACTCGAGTGCGCCGGCCTGTTCGGCGTCGGTCACCGCGCCGGTCAGTATCTGGCTGATCCAGTACTGGGTCAGACCACTGCGGCTGGCGATCCACCGTTCCCGCTCCTCCTCGTAGGCGAGGGTGACGCGCTCGGAGAGGTGGTCGATGAAGGCGGCGGTCTTGCTGACCGCGGCCCGCAACGCGACCCGGTTGTCGGCCGGGGCGGCATCGTCGGCCACGTCCATGCACATGCTGGTGAAGCGCGCCTGACCGATCCGGTAGGCGCGCAGCAGGTGCGCAAGCGACCCGCCCCGGCGGGCCAGTTCCCGTGCCAGCGCGAGTGCCTCGGGGGGAGGGTCGACCGCCGACGGATCGGTGCCCTCGAGCAGGGCTGTCATCAGCACCGTGGTGTTCTCGGCGATGCTGGCCAGCAGCAGAGCGCGGTCTCGCTCGGTGCTCGCTATCTCGGGGATCTCGGCGCCGGTGAGTTCCGCAGTTTCGGCGACGAAGGCATCACGGCGCGCCACGACGGCGTCGGCGATGTACCGGGCCGCCTCCTGCTGTTCCTGGTCGGTCCAGTCGACGAACACCGACGCCATCGGGTGGCCTCCCCAATCTCGAATCGCGTGGCGCACCGCGATCGGCGCGGGTGTCGAATCTACCCGCTGGGTGTGCCGGGCCCGCTCCGAACCGCCGCCCCGGCACGGGTCAGGTCAGATTCACGACGTGCGCGTGCGAAGCGACGGCGTCCTGCAGCTTCTTCCGGGAAAGGGTGCGTGGGCCGCACGCGCATCCGGCGGGGATGGCATCGTCCTCGAACTGTGTCGCCTCCAGGGTGTCGACGAATTCCGAATCGAGCTTGTCGCCGTGGTGGCCGGTGGCTTCCCGATCGCGGGAACCGCGCCCACCCGGGCCACTGGCCGAGACCACCACCGGTCCTTCGGTCGTCTTGTAGACCGCGGCGACGGTGTGGCTGGCCGGACATCGCACCTTCAGCACCGCTTGTTCTGTGCGCGAGGGTCCGAGTTCCTTCACGGCCGCGAGGGCCTTCCGGCGGCGTTCGGGGGGTGGGGTTTCGGCGATGTTCATGTTCCTATTCCACCCCACCGGCCGCCGCGATCCCACCGGTTCGGCATAACCGATCTTGAACCGGCATCAAACGATTCCGTCGGTGAGGTGGTTCGGTGTCCCGAAGCGGTGCGCGGTGATCGAGACCGACTGCTCCCTCAGGAACGGCAGCATTTCGAGCCGGCCGGACTCGGTGACCCGATTGTCGTACACCGCAGTTCCGGGACGCCCGTACAGGTTTTCGGCGAGCGCGCGGGTGTCGCCGCCGATCAACCGGATGCGGTCCGGGGCAGGCCTACCGATCCGGCTCAGCCACGCCGCATCCGACTCGATCGCCAAAGATGTCACGAAAGGCCCTATCACGCGGGTTGTTTCGCGAGACAGCGGTGCTGTGGTGGACACGTCGACGGATGCGCCGCACCGGGCGGCGGCACCGAGCACCCGCAGCAACTCGACCGCGGTCCCGCGCGCGCCGAGCCGGACGTGCACCCGCACCGGGCGGTACCGGAACAGATTCCGTTCGGCGGTCAATGCACTCACGTCGCGGGCGAGGGAGAACTCGGTGCGCCACACGCGGGCGTCGCTCGCGAACGACCGGCGCAGGAACTCGCGCTCGGCTTCCGACAGCCCGGCCGCGTCGAGAAGAAGCGCCGGGACGCCGTCCACGGTCTCGTCGACAGGGCTGTGCGGCGCCGGTTCCCACGACCCGAAACCGACGAGATAGTTCGGGCCCCCGGCCTTGAACCCGGCCCCGACCGACGACCGTTTCCAGCCGCCGAACGGCTGCCGACGCACGATCGCGCCCGTGATGCCGCGGTTGACGTACAGGTTCCCGGCCTCGACCCGGTCCAGCCACAGCGCGATCTCCTCGGAGTCGAGACTGTGCAGCCCCGCCGTCAGCCCGAAGTCCACCCGGTTCTGGAGCGCGATCGCCTCGTCGAGGTCGCGGGCCGTCATGATGCTCAGCACCGGCCCGAAGAACTCGACGAGATGGGCGCGAGAACCCGGCCGCACACCGATTCGGACACCGGGGCTCCACAACTGCCCCGACTCGTCGAGGCGCTGCGGGGCGACGAGCCACGATTCCCCCGGACCCAGGGTGGTGAGCGCGTCGAGCAACTTGCCGCGGGCCGGCTCGACGAGCGGCCCCATCCGGCTGCGCGGATCGTCGGCGCGGCCCACAGGCAGCGACGTCACCGCGTCGACGAGCTGATTGCGGAACCGGCGCGACGACGCGACCGACCCGACGAGGATCACCAACGACGCCGCCGAGCACTTCTGCCCCGCGTGCCCGAACGCCGACTGCACGACATCGCGCACCGCGAGATCCAGATCGGCGCTCGGTGTCACCACGATCGCGTTCTTGCCGCTGGTCTCGGCGAGCAACGGCAGATCGGGCCGGAACGACCGGAACAGCTCCGCCGTCTCGTAGGCGCCGGTGAGCACCACCCGGTCCACGCGCGGATCCGCGATCAACTGCCGCCCCAGATCATGGTCGGCGAGCCGCACGAGATGAAGCACGTCGCGGGGCACCCCCGCCGCCCACATCGCCTCGGCCAGCACCGCGCCGCAGCGGGCGGTCAGCGCCGCCGGTTTGAGCACCACCGCCGATCCCGCGGCCAGCGCCGCCAGCGTCGATCCGGCAGGGATCGCGACCGGGAAGTTCCACGGCGGCGTCACCACGGTCAGGGCGGACGGCACGAACCGGGCGCCGTCGACGGCGTCGAGGTCGCGGGTCCGATCGGCGTACCAGCGGGCGAAGTCGATCGCCTCGGACACCTCCGGGTCGGCCTGGTCGACAGTCTTACCGGCCTCGGACACCATCACCTCGACGAGCTCGCCGCGCCGGCATTCGAGCTCGTACGCGACCCGTTCCAGAACCTCCGCGCGGTCGCTGCCCGCGCGGAGGCCCCACTCGCGGCCGTGCGCGGTGGCGGTCGCCAGCAGGTCGTCGAGCTGGTCGGCCGTGCGGATCGTGTGTGCCGCGACCGCGGCGGCACCCAGCCGGGAGCCGGCCGCACGCCCGAGGATCTGCCGGGCCCACGTGCGGTTCGCGGGCAGCGACGGATCGGTGTCGGGCGTGTTCGCGAACTCCGGGCCGGGCGGCTCGAGCGGACCCACCAGCCGGTTCTGGGTGCGGTTCGGAGGGGGGACGGAACCGTCCACGTCCGCCAGGGACGCCAGGAACCGCTGCTTCTCGCGTTCGAACAACGACTCGTCCTCGTGCAGCGCGAAAACCGCCGACATGAAGTTGTCCTGGCCCGCACCCTCCTCGAGCCGCCGCACCAGATACGCGATCGCCACGTCGAACTCGTCCGGATGCACCACCGGCGTGTACAGCAGGATCCCGCCGACGTGGCGGCGCACCACCTCGGCCTGGCTGTGCGCCATCCCGAGCAACATCTCGAACTCGACGCCGTCACGGACCCCGCGTTGCCCGGCGAGCAGCCACGCGTGCGCGACGTCGAACAGGTTGTGACCGGCGACGCCGATCCGCACGTTGGCGATGCGGTCGGGCTCGAACGCGTAGTCCAGCAGACGCTTGTAGTGCGTATCCGTCTCCTGCTTCGAACCCCAGGTCGCGAGCGGCCAGCCGTGCAGCGACGCCTCGACACGTTCCATCGGAAGATTCGCGCCCTTGACGACCCGCACCTTGATCGGCGCCCCGCCCCGCGTCCGCCGCGCCGCGGACCAGTCCTGCAACCGGATCATCGCCGCCAGCGAATCCGGCAGATAGGCCTGCAGGACGATGCCCGCCTCCAGGTGCGCGAACTCCGGCCGGTCCAGGATCTTCATGAACACCGCGATCGTCAGGTCCAGGTCGCGGTACTCCTCCATGTCCAGATTGATGAACTTCGGGGAAGGGGAGGTCGCGGCCAGGTGGTACAGCGGCACCAGTCGCTCGACCACGTCGTCGACCGCCTCGTCGAACGCCCACGGTGAATGCGGCGCGACCGCCGCCGACACCTTGATCGACACGTAGTCCACGTCGTCGCGGGCCAGCAGCGCGCGGGTGCCGGCGAGCCGGCGGTCGGCCTCGCGTTCCCCGAGCACCGCCTCCCCGAGCAGATTCAGGTTCAGCCGCACCCCGTCGCGACGCAGCCGCGCGATCGCGCGCCCGAGCCGCGCGTCGCTCGCATCGACCACGAGATGCCCGACCATCGCGCGCAGCGCCCGCCGCGCCGCGGGCACCACCACGTGCGGCAGGGCGGGACCGAGCGTGCCGCCGGCCCGGATCGCGGCGCGCAGGTGCGCGGGCAGGAAGGCCGGAAGGTCCCGGGACAGGTGCGCGAGATTGCGCGCGGCGACCCGCGGATCCTCGGGCCGGATCACCCCGTCGATGAACGCGACCGTGAACTCGAGGCCGTGCGGGTCCTTCAGAACCGCGGCGAGCTGTTCGGCGCCGCGGTCCGGCGGGACCGTCGCGGCCTCGGCGATCCACCGTCGCACCAGGGCGACGGTCTCGTCGGCGAGCGAGCCGCTGTGGATTCGGGGCTCGTGCGTGCTGTCGGTCATGGCAAACCTCCCGCGTCCAGCACCATTGTGGCCGCAACCGCGCGAGGCGGGCGGTGTTGCGCTCATGTCCCACACCCTCGTGTCACACAACACCGGGCCGAATCGTCACACCTCCACGAGGACGAATCCGATTCGAGAAGGTGATGGTCATGCGAGTCTTCGTGGCAGGTGGATCCGGGGTGCTCGGGCAACGGCTGGTGCCGCAGCTCGTGGCGCGAGGTCATCAGGTGACGGCGACGACGACCGGCCCCGGCAAACTCGCTCTGCTCCGGCAGCTCGGTGCCGATGCGGTCGTGATGGACGGACTGGACGCGGACTCGGTGGCGGCGGCGGTGGCCTCCGCCCGGCCCGATGCGATCGTCCACCAGATGACCGCGATCTCCGCGGCGCACTCGGGCAAACCCGATATGAAGCACTTCGACCGGTGGTTCGCGACGACCATCCGGTTGCGGACCGAAGGCACCGATCACCTGCTGGCCGCGGCCGAGGCGAACGGCATGCCGCACGTCGTCGCACAGAGCTATGCGAGCTGGAACGGCATCCGCACGGGCGGATGGGTGAAGACGGAAGAGGATCCGCTGGATCCGGAGGAGGGGACGAAGGCGCGCCCGGGCGCCGATGCGATCCGCTACGTCGAGGACCGGGTCCTCGAGGCGGGCGGGGCGGCACTGCGGTACGGCGGGCTCTACGGTCCCGGCGCGAGCGACGATCAGGTCGAACTCGTCCGCAAACGGCAGTTCCCGCTCGTCGGCGGCGGCACCGGATACAGCTCGTGGGTGCACCTCGACGACGCGGCGAGCGCGACCGTGCTGGCGGTCGAACAGCACGCGAAGGGCATCTACAACATCGTCGACGACGAACCCGCCCCGGCGGGGGAGTGGCTGCCGTATCTGGCCGCCTGCGCGGGCGCGAAACCCCCGATGCGGGTACCGCGATGGCTCGCCCGGCTGCTGGCGGGCGATGTGGCGGTGACGATGATGACCGAGGGGCGCGGGTTCTCCAACGCCAAGGCCAAGCGGGAACTCGGCTGGGAGTTGCGGTATCCGTCGTGGCGTCAGGGTTTCCGGGACGGTCTGTTCTGAGCGGAGTCCGTCCTGGAGAAACAGGTATGCCCTGCGGGTATTTCGGCCGTCGCCGCATCGCGCGGAAAACGACATGGTGGGACGTGTCCCCACCCGTTCGATCGAAGGTCCCCATGCCTCTCCGACACGGATCGCCGGTCACCCGTACCGATGGTCACCCCGCAACGATGTCCTGGTCCACTGTTCACGTCGATGCCCGGGCGGAGGTGTGCGGCGTCCTCGGCCGGGGAGCACCGGTGGTCTTCGTGCCCGGATATGGATTGACGCCCTGGATCTACCGGCATGCCCTGGCCGGGCTGGCCCGCACCGTACGGGTCTTTGCCCCGGCGATTCCTGCCTTCGCGGCAGTGCCGGGCAAATCCCTCGATGAGCGGACCGTGGCGGAAGGCGCGGCCTGGCTCGGTCGGTTCCTCGATGCTGCCGGACTCGGTTCGGTGACCCTGGTCGGGCACTCGTTCGGCGGGGCACTTGCGATCCGCGCCGCCGCTGTTCTTCCGGATCGGGTGGCCCGGCTCGTTCTCGTGAACCCGGTGGACGGAGGACCGTGGCCGGACGTCGGTGGAGCGGTGACCCCGCTCGGCGACGGATCACCGCGGGAGCGGGGGACGGCCCTGGAGGAGGCGTTGGTGCGACGGATGCTCGCTTCGGTCGATACGCCGCGCCGCACCGTCACCACGGACGGTGATCCGGCACCCGAATTGCGCACCGACTCCATCCCGCGGGGCCTGGACCTCGACGAATCTCTGGATCGGCTGGCGCAACAGCGTCTGCCGGCAGCGCTCGTGTGGAGCCACGACGATCAGCTGGTCCCGCGGGCGAGTGTCGAATCGCTCCGCGCGTGCCTGGGCGGAACGTCGGTGTTCACCGTCGCAGGCGGGCACGGGTGGCCGATCGCCGACCCGGAATGTTTCGGTCACACGATGCAAACCGTCCTGGACCGTCTCCCCCTCGAGGTCGTCGTCTCGTGAGCGGCTAATCGGCGATCGGGAGGGGACTGCGCAGCGCCTCCAGCGACGCGATCTGCTCGGGCGACCACGGCCGCGCCGCGGAGCGGCCGTCCCCGACCTGCACGAGCGTCACCGACATATCCGCCGCGAGTGACCCGCCCTGCTCGATTCCTGCCCGCAGCGTCACCGAGGTGGTGCCGATCCGCGTCGCTTCGATGTCCAACTGCGCTTCCTCGGTGAACAGTTCGCGCGAAAAGTTGCTGTTCACGTTGACGACGACGATGTCCGTGACCGGATCGAAGCCGTCGAGCGTGTCGGCCAGCACGCGGTTCCACGCACCCGTCGCTGCTTCGAGCGCGCAGTAGTGCGGCACGTGCCGGCGGATATGCTCGGACGCGTCCGCGGGGGCGTGATTGTGCAGGGTGACGGTGACGCGAGGCATGTTCACGGACACTACCGAGCGTCGTGGAGCCCGGCCCGGGCAGGTCAGGACGGGCGCACGGTCAGTACCTGCGAGGCGGTGCCGATCGGCCCGTGGACGTCGTGGATGACGCTGCTCGTCAGCCCGAGACCGGTCGGCCCGAACGAGACGGTGGTGTCGAACCCGAGCCACTCGCCGCGCGGCTCGGCGAAGAAATGTGCGGTCAGGTCGATGTTGGGGAACGCGATGTCCTTCGGATGGGCGCGCACGGTCATGCCGTTGGCGATGTCGAGGAGGCCTGCCGCCCCGGCGACCGCGCTGATGTCCTCACCGGCGACCAGGGGGAGCGGGGTGCGTACCCAGTACGACGCCCGGCCCGGCTCGACCTGCCGACGGCGCACCTGCGCGGACTCGATGAATCCGCCGGGCCACACCGACGTCGGATCCCACTCCTCCATCTCCTCGGGCGGGGCGATCCGCGCGAGCGACGTTCCTTCGAGTTCGGCGGTCGGGCGGGTCTGCATCAGCCAGGCGCGCAGGCGCACGGCGGCACGGCCTCCGTGTGCGAGGACTGCCTCGACGAGTTCGATGGTGCGGCCGGGACGCAGAACAGCGACCTGCACCTCGACCTCGTCGATGGGGAGCGTGCCCAGGATGTCGTAGGAGAGCCGGCCGATGGCAAGCCCGTCGTCGCGGCGGGCGTCGCGGTCGAGTTCGACGGCGTGCGCCATCAGCCCGAGGGCCGGCGCGATGTGCTGTTCGTTCGTTTCCCACGCGCCGCCGACGTGATGCGTGGCCCGGAAGGTGGTCGGCCCGGTTCGTTCGAAATAGCTCATCGGCAACTCCTCGTGCGTTTGCTCCATGCAATCACGCGCGCCGCGCTGACGCGCCGGTGTGCCTTTCTGGCGGCTCCCACCGCCACTTCTGCACACCGGCGCATCAGCGCCGCGGAGAGCTGAACTCCTTCAGGTAGGGAGGGTTTCGAGGGCGGCGACGACCTCGGCGGTCGAGGACGCCTCGGGCAGGGTCACTTCGAGCCGGGCGGGCCGATACTCGTCGGCGTGCACCGCCAGCAGGTACCGGCCGGGATAGGGCGTGCCGACGGTGAAGCTGCCGTCGGGTCCGGACAGGATCGCGATCTCCGGCATCGGCCCCGGACCCGTCACCACGACGATGCGGGCGAACGGGACCGGGGTGTTTCCGCAGCGGACGATGCCTCGAATCACGCCTTCCACGCCTTCAATCGGTCGAAGACCGGGCCGGTGATACGGACACCGGAGTTCACCGGCACTCCCGGTGAGACGCCGTTGGTATGGATCCCGAAGGCGTGCCGTTGGCCGTTCACGAGGCGATACACGGCGCTGCCGCTCTGACCGCCGAACGTGTCGACCTCGTAGAAGATCCGTTGTGCAGCAACCGAAGACAGCCTCCGTGAGTGATACCACTGCGTACCGGTCGGCTTGTCGCCCGGATAACCGGTGATGTTGGCGATCGACGACAGGAGGGTGTTGTCGTCGTAGACGCCGAATCCCAGCCAGCCGGTTCGGTCGCCGAGATTCGTGGGAAGGATGAGTGCCCCGATGTCCCAGTTCGAGTCGCCGTTCTGCGTCCAGCCCTGCACCGACCGCAGGCTACTTCCGCTCGCCCGGACGGAACCGAACGGCAGCGACGAGCCGTTGCGGCCGGGCATCACCGTCACCGAACGCACCCAGCCGGAACCGGGCCCGCTGCCCTGCGCGAACACGCAGTGCCCGGCGGTGATGACGGTGTGCGGACCGATGAAGAAACCGGTGCCGCTCGCAAACGAGCCGTTGGACAGCTCGATGAGCAGGTACGAGTGGACACGCCACGGGTAGACGGTCGTGTCACCGATCTGGACGCGATCGTCGGGGAAGATGACGGATTCGAGTGCGGGCTGTCCTGCCGGCGCGGGACCCCACGTGGCTTCGGCCGCGTCCGGCGGATTCATCCGCAGCAGTTCCTGAAGGTCGGTTCCGGGGGCGTCGGGGGTTCCGGAGTAGCCGGCGAGCTGCTCCGCACCCGACCCTGCGAGGTCGGCGAGCGCACCGGCCGGCCCCGCAGACGGCGGGGACTGCACGAGGTCGGATTCGGGGATGGTGAGCGATACGGGTGAGGTTTCCGCCGACGGGTCGGAGGTGGTGACGGCACCATTGTGGGCGGCGGGAAGGGTTGCGGTCATCGTGGTCTTCCTGACTGTCGGTACCGCGACGAACTGCGGTACGGCCGGGTGGTGGACAGTTCGAGGATGGGCTCGGACGAGCGCGGGCACACGCGTAGTCGACTACGCGAATTCGCGCCGATCACGGCCACGGTCGCGGGTACTCACACCCCGTCTTTCCGAGCGAACGGTACATTCAGTCGATCGAAGGAGACGAGCGGTACATTCGCTCGGAGGCGGTAGCGTTCCCTGGTACCCGCACGACTCCGATCGAAAGGGTTCGTCATGCCTCGTATCGCCACCGCCGAAAAGGTCGATCGTGATGCGCTACTGGAATTCCTGCGCCCGCGACACCGGGCGGTCCTGGCCACGGTCCGCTCGGACGGCACTCCGCAGATGTCACCGGTGACCTGCGGGGTCGACGCAGACGGCCACATCGTGGTGTCCACCTACCCGGCGCGGGCCAAGGCCCGCAATGCGCGGCGGAATCCGCACGTGACGCTCTGCGTCCTGTCCGACGACTGGAACGACGCGTACGTTCAGGTGAACGGACGCGCGGAGGTTCTGGACATGCCGAAGGCGCTCGACGGCCTCGTCGAGTACTACCGCTGCATCGCGGGTGAGCATCCCGACTGGGACGAGTACCGCGAAGCCATGGTCAGGCAGAACAAGACCCTGATCCGGGTCCATATCGAAAGCTGGGGTCCGATCGCGACCGGTGGATTCCCGCCGGGGCTCTGACCTGGCGGAACACTCCGAGGCTTGACGATATACAACCATTTGGTTGTATATTGGTTCTCGTGAGCGGAGACGACGAGGACCGGGCCGATGCCCTGTTCCACGCGCTGTCCGACCGAACCCGGCGCGACATCCTGCGCCGTGTGCTGGCCGGGGAGCACTCGGTTTCCGCGCTCGCGGCGAACTACGACATGAGCTTCGCCGCTGTCCAGAAGCACGTCGCGGTATTGGAGAAGGCCGGCCTGCTGACGAAGCGCCGCAGCGGCCGGGAGCAGTTGGCCAGTGGCGACGTGGCGGCGGTGCGGTCGGTGGCGTCCATGCTCACCGAACTCGAGCAGGTGTGGCGCGGTCGCATCGCACGTATCGACGAACTCATCGCAACCGACTCGACCGAGGAGAGCTGACGACATGCCTGTCACCGACGTCCGACACGACATCGACAACCGAACACTGACCATCACAGCCGATTTCGCCGCCCCGGTCGCGCGCATCTGGCAGGTCTACGCCGACCCACGCCAGCTGGAGAAGGTGTGGGGTCCGCCGACCTACCCGGCGACCGTGGTCGACCACGATCTCCGGCCGGGCGGCCGCGTCACCTACTTCATGACGGGACCCGAAGGCGACAAGCACGCCGGGTACTGGGAGATCAAGACGGTCGACGAACCGACGAGCTTCAGTTTCGTCGACGGTTTCGCCGATCTCGACTTCAACCCGAATCCGGAACTGCCGGTCTCCGAGAACGTCTACACCTTCGCCGAACACGAAGGTGGCACGCGGGCAACGTATGTGGCCACCTATGCCTCCGCCGAGGCACTCCAGACGGTGCTCGACATGGGTGTGGTCGAAGGTGCCTCCTCGGCGATCAATCAGATCGACGAGCTGATCGTCTCCTGACCTCGCGCGACGGTCGGCTCGCCCGCATTTCGGGGCGAGCCGACCGCTCGCGGGCACTCGTAGCCTGCGCAGCGAGTGCGTCGGTATTCGCCTTCCGAACCGGTAGCATCGTCGCGCTCACGTCGAAATGTCTTGTGTGCCTTCCATTGTCTTCCGGAACAGTTCGAGGACGAGTTCCATGTTGGGACCCCAGGCGGGTGCGAACCCGGCGGGAAGCACGTCGTGGGTCCAGGTGACTGTGCAGCGCCCGTCGGGGAGCGGGAACACCTGAACCGACGCGTTGTCGTGTTCCGGTGGCGCGGTGCCGCCGACGATCGCGTAGACCAGCCGTCGGCCGGCGTCGTCCACCGTGATCTCGCGTTCCCGCATCACCGTTCCGTCGACGAACGTCACGGTCCTGACTCCGGGTTCGCTCAGGACGCTGTCGCGTACGAAACCGGGCGCCATCCGGGTCGGTCCGTCGATGAAGTCGCCGAGAACCTGCCAGGCGCGGTCCGCATCGGCTGCGATCGTGATCTCTCTGGTTACCGAAGCCATGTCGAGGGCCTCCTCTCGAGTCGCCGGGCCACGATGCAGCAAATGGCTGCCCGCGTTGCCGGCACCGGCCGAATCTGCGGGGGCGGTTCGATGGTTACCCCACATCATCTAACCGGTATAAGCACTACGCTAGTTACATAACCGGTCAACGTCAATAGACGGTTAGGATGAGGTCATGGTGGAACCTCGCCCGGACAACGATCCCGTCGGAACCGCGCCCGGACGGCTCCGCTGGATCGAAGAGTTCGTCAACACGCGCCGGGCCGATCGGGACGACATCGCCACCCCCGCACAGCTCGTGGACTGGTTCCACGCACACGACCTGGCGCATGACGCCGCGTCCGCCACTGCACGGCAACGGGATCGAGCCGAACAACTCCGGGAGGGGTTGCGGGCTCTGATCGCCGGCAACAACGCCGAGCCGGTCGCCAGCCCCCGACCGGACGGTCTGGACCCGGACGCCACGGCGAGGATCGCCGCACTCGCGCCGTCCCTGCCGATGACACTCGACGTCACCGTTGCACCGCCACAGCTGATTCCGGCCTCGCGCGACCCGATCGACGCTGCCCTGACCCGGCTGCTGATCGCGGTCGCCGAGGCGGTCGCGGACGACACCTGGAGCCGCCTCAAGGCCTGCCGGGAACCGAGTTGCCGCTGGGCCTACTACGACCACTCCCGGAACCGGCGCCGCACGTGGTGCTCGATGGAACTGTGCGGCAACCGCGCAAAAGCCCGCACACACCACCGCCGTTCGACGCTCGAATCCGGCAACGCCGTGCCGAAGTAGATCTTGACGCGGCGTCGGGCCGGGCGTTTCACTGAGAAGGCTCGTCTTCGATCACCCGACGGTGTTCTGGGAGGATGACCTATGCGCGGCACAGATTCGGTGGTTCCGAAACCTCGGCGCGGAGCAACCCGTCGTCGCCGAACCGTCTCGCTGCTGGCACTGGTCGGAGCGTGCGTTCTCTCCTTGTCTGCGACCGGGACGGCCGTCGGCGATCCGGCGACGGACACCGGGTTCTCCCCACCGTTCTCCGGAGCGCCCGGCTACGAATACCTGGCGCCTCCGCAGATGACCGATCCGTCGCAGCTCAACCAACCACTCGGTCAGCAGGCTGCGGAAGAGATCGCCGCCCGCATAGGGTTGGGGCCGGAGGACGCTCTCACCGAACAGCAGTATCAGGACCTCACCACCGGAGGCGGAGTCGGCGGTAGCAGCGACGCTGCCGCGGTGATCAACGCGTGCGCCGAGATCCTCACCAATACGAACGGCCGGCCCCTCTTCTCGGATGTCGACGGCGTTTCCACACCGTCGGTCCTCGGAAGCTACGGGCTCTACGTGAACCCCGCCGGGTTGCTGGAGAGTCCGGCCAACGCGGACGCACCTACGCGGCAGGTGAATTCGCTGATCGCCCCCGGCGGTTTCGTGGGTACGTGGCTGCGGAACAACGGCGCAACGGATACCCTGGTGGCGCTCTACCGGTCGGCGTACACGGTGCAGGCGGTCTACGGCTTTGCGGCACAACAGATGTCCGGGACGGCGCAGCTGGTGACCAACACCAAGGGGGGCGTGACCTCGGAGGTGGGCATGTCGATGGCGCCGCCGCTGTGGATCGTGAACTTCGCCCTGCTCTACATCCTGAAGCCGTCGTTGGCGGCGGCGATGCCCGCCTACTGGGCTCCCATCCCCCCGGAGGTCGCCGACGCCGTGAAGGCCAGCCCGACCGGACAGGTTCCCTTCAAGGACTATGCGTCCTACTTCGAGTGATCGGCTTCCCGGCCAGGGCTCGTTGCTGATGCGAGGGTGCGGGAGCGACGCATGTTCGACGAAGAAGAGTTTCAGCGGGCATTGGCGCGACCGCGACTTGCCGGTCCCGTGCCGGAGTTCCTCGATTCCAATCGAGGCGTGCCGATCCGCGCGATCCCCGAGCCGGAACTGCAGGCCACCACTCGTGAGTGGTTCACGATGTTCGAGAAGAAGCTCGACTACCTGAGCGAGCGCCACGGCACCGATCTGTCGTGGGTGATGACGTGGGCCAAGAAGTACTGGTGGAGCTTCCTGGTCCGCGACATGAGTATCAACGACGAGCTGTATGCCCAGGACATCCGCTACGTCGACCCCACGACGTTCGGGCGCACGATCGTAGGTATCGACGAGTTCGTGAGGTACAACTTCGCCTTCTTCGACGCCATCCCGGACTGGCGCTACGACCCGTTGCCCGATCAGGTGTACGTCGACGTCCAGCCCGACGGCACGGTCCGCACGGTCATCCGGTACATCGGAAGCGGCCACTTCTCGGGTGCGCTCCGCCTGTACCCCTACGACGACTCGGCACCGGTGATCTACGGCGACGGACGGTTCATCCAGGCGCCCGCCGTCGATCGATACCACTTCGGCCCCGACGGGTTGATGAGCGAGGGGGAGACGCTCTTCGACTTCCTGGATGCCGTCCAGCGAGCGGGCATTCTTCCGCGGGACGACAGCTTGCCGTTCCGTGCGCTAATGGCCGCGTCGAAGCTTCCGGTGCTGGCTCGCCGGGTCGGGGAGAAGTTGCGCCGTGATGAAGGTCACCGATTCCGGGCTTCCAGCCGGTGGAGAAGTCCGTGAAGGTGGCCGTCGGTTGCCATTCGGCGGTCGAGGACGGGGTTGACCAGTCCGCGTAGCCACGAGTACTGCCGCCAGCCCGCCGGGGCAACGGTCATCGGTGCCCGCCGGCGGATGCCGTCCACGATCGTCCGGGCGGCCCGCTCGGCGGTGATGCGCCGGTTGAGGGGCCACGGAAGGAGGTTGTCGATTTCGCGGCCTAGGTCGTCGGCGTCGAGCATGTCGTGGGTCATCGCGGTGTCCACGACACCGAAATAGGCGATGCCCGCGGTGGCCCCGTGGGCCGCGAGTTCGACGCGGAGGGCGCGCCCGAGCTGCTCCACCGCGGACTTGCTGATCATGTACGGGGCGCCGCCCGCCCCGGGAGCGAAGGCAGCACAGGACGATACGACAACCACGTGTCCGGCACGGCGGGTACGGGCGGTCACCGGAGGACCTCGATGTCGAAGGGGGCGATGTCGAATTTCCGGACACGGCGGGCGTATTCGAAGCTCCACCCCGGGTACAGGCCGGCGTTCCTGCCGTCCGCGGTGTGGTAGTAACTGGTGTCGCATCCGCCGGTGAGCCACACGGTGCCGTCGCTGCGCCGGTTCATCTCGTCGACGAACGCGCTCTGAGCGCTGTCGCGAACCTCGATCCGGGACACCCGGTTACGCCGCATCGCGGTGAGGGCGTCGACGATGTAGCGCACCTGTGCCTCGATCATGAAGATCGCCGACTGGTTCCCGACCGCACCGAAGGCGCCGAGGGTGTTGAAGAAGTTCGGGAATCCCGCGAGGGACATGCCGAGATAGCTCGCCGGGTTCTTGCGGTACAGGTCGGCGTAGGTGTGCCCGCCACGCCCGCGGATTCGTTCGTATACCGCTGGTGGAACATCGAATCCGGTTGCGTAGACGATGGTGTCCACGGGATGCTCGGTGCCGTCGCGGGTGACGACGGAGTGTGGCCGGATCTCCGCGATCCGGGTGATGACGACGTCGACGTTCGGTCGGGTCAGCGCCGGGAACCAGTCGTCGGAGAAGATGGCGCGTTTGCAACCGATCATGTAGTCCGGGGTGAGCTTCCTGCGCAGCTCGGGATCGCGTACCTGACGGCGCAACTGATATCGGCCCAGGAGTTCGTAGGGATAGCGGAACTTGTTGTTCACGAATCCGACCAGGCCGAAGCCTTCGATCATCGAGTAGTACGCGGCGCGCATCGCCTTGCCGACGACGGGCACCCGCCGGATGAGCCGGCGCTCGAATTCGGTCGTCACGCGGTCCATGCGAGGGATGATCCACGGCGCCGATCGCTGGAAGACCAGCAGCCGCTCGGCCTTGGGCTGCAGCTCGGGAACGAACTGGACCGCAGACGCTCCGGTCCCGATGACGGCGATGCGGTCGCCGGTGGGGTCGTAGTCGCGATTCCAGTGCAGGGAGTGGAACGCGCTCCCCGCGAACGTGTCTGCCCCCGGGATGTCAGGGTATCGCGCCTCGCCGTACACGCCGGCGGCAGTGATCAGTACGTGGGTGGTCGCCTCGCCCGCGCTGGTGTGGAGGATCCAGCGGCCGGTGTCTTCGTCCCAGTCGGCTCCGAGCAGCTCGACCTCGTACCGGATGTGCCGCTCGACGTCGTGGTGCGCGGCGACTGTCCGGAGGTAGTCTAGGATCTCCGGTTGTCTTCCGTACATCCGGGACCAGTCGGGGTTCGGGGCGAACGAGTAGCTGTACAGATGGGAAGGGCACGTCGCACGCACAACCCGGGTAGGTGTTGTCGCGCCAGGTGCCTCCCAGATCCACGGCCCGTTCGAAGATCACGAAATCGTGGACCCCGGCCTCGCGGAGTTTCGCGGCCAGCGCGATGCCGCCGAAACCGGCACCGATGACGACGATCGAGTGATCGGCATCGGTCGAAGAGGTGCCGTTCATTCGCCCGTCCTCGTGTCGGTGTGGCGTTGCGGTCCGCTCGTCGCGGCGCGAGCCGTGGCCGCCGTTCCGGGACGCACTGCGGCCCCCACACCGTGGACGATCATCATCGGATCGGATGCTTCCAGGCTTGTCGGCACGGCGTCAAGAGGGATCGGCGCGACGGACTGGCCGATGAAAATCCTTGCCGCGCACGGACGCACCTGGCTCACGGTCGGCGTGGTCGGCGGTGGAAACGACCCGGAACTCCGGGCGATCCACGACGAGGTGGACAACCGGGCCGCCGAACGGGTCCCCGAAGCCATCGGATTCACCGGTTCCGGGGACGCGCGCGACACCGCGCCGGCGACCGTTCGTGCCCACGGCGGGATGGTGAAGTCGGCGGTCCGGGAGTGGTCATCTCGATTCCTTCTTTACGTTCCGGGTGAGAGCGGCCGAGTGGGTCGCTCCGAAGGTTCGAGACGCGGAGAGGGCGAAATGTTCCCGGAGTCGCCGGATGAATTCGCGGCGCCGGCTCGGGGTGGTCTATTGGAATTCGAAATATCAACCCGCAGAGAAGTTTCGGCGTTCCGGAACATCGCGGGGGCGGCGGCACTCTCATCCGTGAAGAGCGCAGACCGGTCACCTCTTCGTCGACGAACACACACTGTGAGGAGAACTCGGATGAAGAAACTGATCGCATCGCTGGCCGTCTCGGTGGGCGCCACCGCTATCGTGGCCGGAGCCGCCGGCACCGCTTCGGCGGAAACGCGAATTCCGCTGAAGACCGGACTGAACAGCGAATGGGATTGCCTGGAGTGGATCTTCGACAACGCCAACCCCCACGCCATGTACGAGTGCCAGGACGGCTACGGAGGGTGGGCGGTCATCTGGCTGGTGGAGTAAGCGCCGGGACTGTGACCCGGTAGAGCAGTGGACCCGATAAGGGGTTGACAGTGGACTCCGGCATGCGACAGCTTGCGCCTTGCGCGGGGCGCGCGTTCCGGACCCGACCGGGTGTTGGAGTCCACACAGTCCCGGCCGATCGGCCCGGGCAATCGGTACAAACCCTTCCACCACACGTGCAACGTGTTCTAGATTCGTGGTCGGAGCCCGACGAAACGGACTCGGACGGTTGCAGGAGGGGATTCGGGATGCAGTTCAACCTTGCGGATGTATTCGAGACGGTCGCCGCCGCGGTGCCGGATCGCATCGCGCTCACCTACGAAGACCTGAACCTCACGTATGCGCAACTGGAAGCCGAATCCAACCGCACGGGACAGCTCTTCGCCCGCGCCGGAATTTCCCAGGGCGATCATGTGGCGCTGTTCCTCAAGAACAGCGTCGAACACGTCACGAGCATCCTCGGTCTCATCAAGATCCGAGCCGTGCCGATCAACGTCAACTACCGGTACACCCCCGCGGAACTCGAGTACATCTTCACCAATTCGGATTCGGTGGCGGTCGTCGTCGAGCTTCCGGAACATCAGCGGGTGCTCGCGTCCCTGCTCGACAGTTGTCCACTGATCCGGTCGGTCTTCGTGGTGGGCGAGACCGAGGACGAGCTGCGGGAGGCTGCCGAGCGCCGGTCCGTCGCCGTGACCTCCTTCGCCGACGCACACGATCTGCCCGCCGAGGCCGAGTTCCCGACGCGCTCGGGAGACGACCTGTACCTGCTCTACACGGGTGGCACGACGGGATACCCGAAGGGTGTCATGTGGCGGCACGACGACTTCTTCCGCAAGCCGCTCTCCGGCGGCAATCCATACGGCACCGAACCGCGCAAGGATCTCGCCGAGGTGGCGGCGGGAGCGAAGGAGTTCCCCGGCCTCGCGTTCCTCATTGCAGCACCCCTCATGCACGGTGCCGCCCTGTACTCGCTGTTCACGTTCTTCACGCTCGGTGCCCGGGTCGTGCTGAGGCGGGATTTCGACGCGAAGAAGGTCGTCGAGTCCATCGAGAAGGACAAGGTGCAGGTGATCCTCATCGTCGGGGACGGTATGGGATTGCCGTTGGTCGACGAGATGGAACGCAGGAAGGGCGAGGTCGACTACAGTTCGCTGTTCTCGATCACCTCGGGCGGCGCGATCTGGTCGACGAGTGTGCGCGACCGGATGCTCGCGGTGAAACCGGATCTGTTGCTGCGCGACAACTTCGGTGCCTCGGAATCCGGCAACGACGGCGCGTTCGACGTCGACGAGGCCGGAAATCTGCGGATGCCGCCGTCGCCCAACATGATTCTCGTCGACGAGCGCCTCGAGCAGATTCCGCCGGGTTCGGACGACGTCGGATACATCGCGCGGATCGGCAACGTACCCCTCGGCTACTACAAGGACGAGGAGAAGACCGCCAGGACGTTCCCGACCCGCGCCGACGGTACCCGCCTGTCGATCCTCGGCGACATGGGTCGCGTGGAGGCCGACGGCACCATCGTCTTCCTCGGGCGTGGCTCGCAGTGCATCAACACCGGTGGCGAGAAGGTCTTCGCCGAGGAGGTCGAGGCCGCACTGCATGCGCACCCGGCCGTCGCGGACGCCCTCGTCGTGCCCGTGCCGGACGAGCGCATGGGGCAGGCCGTCGCCGCGGTCATCGCCACCTACCCGGACACGGGCGAGTTGACGCTGGAAGAGGTGCAGGAGCACTGCCGCAAGTCGTTGGCGGGCTACAAGATCCCGCGTTCGATCGTCGTCGTCGACGAGGTGAAGAGGACGCCGGCCGGCAAGGCGGACTACCGGTGGGCGACCGCTCAGGCAGCCCGGTAGGGAAGCCGCCGGGCGTCGTCACCGGTCGTGCGGTTCGTGCTCCCAGTACGTCCAGTACTGCATGGAACCGGGAGCGGTGCCCAGGTCGATGTATGCGCGTCGTCTCCAGACGACGCGCATCCACACACGACCTCCGTCGGTGGTGTCCACCGGTCGCCAGGCGAACCAACGGTGCGCGGGGCCGTAGGTGCGAACGGTCATGCCAGGCCTCGCACGGTTCGTTCCGCGATCTCGTTCGCGTCGGTCACTAATCTGTTGGTCGTGTGCGTCGGGCCCGGCCTGGTATGCAATGTTTCTCCTGAATCGACACTGAGATCTCGGCGCGGACACCCGCAGTGCATGTTTCCGCTGCCACGTGATCGACCGGAATGTCCGGCTCGTTACGCATAAACTTGGAGAAACTGCAGGTCACAGACAACTCGGCTGTGGGCGGGCTTCAGTCGTCGCGTCCGACGCCGCGAGCGGGTGCGCTCATGTCTCCCGTCTCCGGCGTGCCGGGGGCGAGTCCGTAGCGCAGGTACACGGTGCCCTTCCCGCTCGCGACCGGCGGTTCGAGGAGGGTGAGGTTCGTGGGCACCGCGCCCCCGTCGAACACCTTCTTCCCGACGCCGAGCACGATCGGGTGCACCCACAGGTCGAGCCGGTCGAAGAGTTTCTCGCGCAGGAGTGTCTGCACCAGGTTGAGACTTCCGACGACCTTGGTGTGCCCGTGCCGGTCGCGGATCTCGCGCACCGCGGCCGCCAGATCCGGGCCGAGTTGCGTGGACCCGGCCCACGAGAGGTCGGGTTTGCCGCGGGAGGCCACGTACTTGGGGACGCTGTTGAAGAGAGTGGCGATGCCGCCGTCCTCGCCGCCCTCCTGATGTGGCCAGTAGGCGGCGAAGATGTCGTAGGTCCGCCGGCCGAGCAGGAGAGCGTCCGTGTCCTCGTACGCGGCACCGACCTGCGCACCGGTGACCTCGTCGATCAGGGGCGCCTGCCAGCCGCCGAACGGGAACCCCTCCGGGTCCTCGTCGGGGCCGCCGGGTGCCTGCCCGACGAGGTCGAGGGTTGCGAACAGTTCGATGTCGATGAGTCCCATTCCGTACTCCCGTAGGTTGGTTGTCTCGGCAAGAGGGGTAGACCTTCGGGCCTCGGCAGAATCATCGCTGCGCTCGCCGTAGGTCATCGGCTCACGCAGGCACCTCACTGCACGACGATCGTTACTTCCGCCGGCGTTGCTCGGCGACGTCGTCGAGGAACCCGAGGATCTTTTCGGCCGCCGAGTCCAGAGCGCTGTTGGTCTTCTTCTTGGCGGCGCTTTCGATGGCCTTGCCGCCGATGTCACCGACGATGTCGGGCAGGCCCTTCGGTTCGGTCTGGGAGATCTCGAGCCGGTTCACGGCCTCGGCGAAGCGCAGGTAGGTGTCGACGCTGGCGACCACGATGCGGGCGTCGATGGTCACGAGCTCGATGCCGACGAGCGAGACTCGTACGAACGCGTCGATGACGAGGCCCTTGTCCAGAATGGTGTCGATGACCTCCGCCAGGCCGGACGAGTTCGGGCGGGCCATCGTCCCGCCACCTCCATTACCGCCGGGTTGAATCGATGTCATGGCGGTCACTCCTCATGGTGCGGTGCGCGCAGGTGCGTAAAGACGTTGTGGAGCAACGCCTTACATCCCGGCCATTGGTTGGAGGCTTCCGGCGCCCCTGGCTCACCCTTCCATCATGCTCCTTCGAAGACCCGCCTCGATGACAATCCTCGACACGGCCGTCGGAATCATCGCAATGCTTGTCCCGAGGGCATCCCGAACGGCCGGAAGGCCACGGCGCCCCAGTCCCGCCACGGCGGGCACGGTGGGGGAGTGCGGCCGTTCAGGAAGCGGATCGTCGCGTCCTCGAATGCTGCCGATGCGGGCAGGTTCGGGTGGGCGACACGTGCCGGGCACTCGTTTCGTTCGACATTCAGTCGATGGTCCGCCATCAAGGGCAGATCGGCGGCCGAGGGCAGGCTCATGGCGCGCACGCTCGGTGGAAGTTGCTGAGCGAGAATCGATTCCGCTGTTCCCAGTGTGCCGAGCAGGTCCCGCGCTGCGGGGGAGTCAGGGTCGAAGTGGAAGCCGGCCAGGCCGGCGGACGATGCCGCGACCCGCAGCAGGTCACCCAGGACGCGGCCGGGATCGTTCACGTGTGGTGGCGGGTAACCGGTCGGGGTGCTCGGAAATGCACCGGCCAGCAGCAACGCGTCGACGTCGACCCGGCCGGTGGCGACGGCTTCCCACACCACCCATACGGCGTGCGAGTGCGCGGCGACCACAAGTGGGCGAGGCAACGCGGATGCCTGCTCGACGAACAGATCGACCTGCTCCCGGAACGGCCTCTCGGTGTCGATCGGCCCGTAGGGGGCGCCGGTGCGGATCGGGCAGGTCGCGTCCTCCTGTGGTTGCCCGTTACCCGGTCCGGCGTACGAGAAGTAGTACACCTGCTCGCAGCGGTAGCCGAGGCGGTGCACGTCCGTCGCGTGGATCACGCTCCGTCCCGACGCCGAGTTGATTCCGGCCACGATCAACAGCGAACCCGGTTGCGGCGGACCGGGTTCCGGTTCGTCGTACCCGCGGGTCGCGACGAACACGATCGACACGGCGGTGAGCACCGCGACGAGCGCGGTCAGGGCTGCTCCCGGTCGCCGCGATGCCGGGCGGTCCATCATCACGATCGTCAGCCCGGTCGCGACGGCCGAGACCGGCACGAGCGGCACGGTCAGGCCCGGGATCCGATCGGCCACGGCACCCAGCGCCAGGACCACCGCACAGTACGGCAGCATCACCTCGACCCGCAGCCCACGCCGCCAGGTCAGTGCGACGGCCTCGCGCAACCGGGGCCGGCCCTGCCACGGCACCGCGCCGAGAGTGAATACCAGCACCCCGACCAGGGCGACTGCGGGCCAGAACAACCGCGAGTACAGGACCGCGTAGGCGACGGCATCGGCGAACGCCGCCACCAGCACCGGCCCGAACGCAACCGCGTAGAACAGGGCGGCGAATCGCAGGCGGCGGGCGTCGAGGCCGCCCAGCAGCCACGCCATGAGCACCACCCGGACCGCGGTCACGACGGCGAGCAATGCCAGGAACACCGGCCACGACGACGCCCGCGACAGCAGGAGCCGCAGGTCGGTGAACTGATCTAGCGGCGGCAGCGCCACGAGGTGGATCAGGCCGGGCCAGGTCGGGATCGCGCCCGTCGCGGCGAGCAGCACGACGAACGCCGCCGTCGCTGCGAGCGGCCACCAGCGCGTCCACCGTCCCTTCCGGTGCGAGCCGGATCGCGGACCGGCTCCGGTCAGGGGGTCTTCGTCCGTCTGTCCACTTCCTTCTCGACGGCGACGGCGAGGTCGTGGACGACCCTGGAGTGCCATTGCTTGTGCGCCTCGAGATCTGCGGCGAGCGCGTGACAGTCCGGGCATTCCTGCGCCGGGCCGGTGTGCTGGGTGTGCTCCATGGCGATGCACCTCCTGGAAAGGATCCGCCTCCACCGTGGCACGAATACGGAAGGTAATCCACGGGGCACGCAGCGCAGCCAGCGGATACCGTGGCGTGGGTGCAGACGGTAGGGGTCGACCTCGCGGCGGAACCGGCGAAGACGGCGGTCGCCACCGTCGTCTGGGAAGGTGGCACCGCGACGGTCCGGGAATTGCGGCTCGGCGCGACCGACCGGGAGGTCGTGAACGCGGTGACGGCGGCGGACCGGAGCGGCATCGACGCGCCGTTCGGATGGCCGGACGCGTTCGTCGACTTCGTCGCCGCACACCACCGCCTCGAGTACTCGCGCGAACGCGCCCTGAGCAGCCGCTCCGGACGCCTCCCGTTGGTCCGGCGGTTGACCGACCGCATCGTGCATGCCGAGACGGGGATCGTCCCGCTGAGCGTGTCCGCAGACCTCATCGCGCATGTTGCGCTCCGGTGCGCGGGACTGCTCGCCGAACTCGAGGCGGTCGGGGTCGATGTCGACCGCGTCGACGGAGCCGTGGTCGAGGTGTATCCCGCCGCGGCGTTACGGGGCTGGGACCTGCCGTTCAAGGGTTACAAGAGTACGAAGAACCGCGAGGTGCGGGCCGCGTCCGTGGCTGCACTGGAACAGGCCCTTCCGGAACTGGATCTCGGTGGCTTCCGGGACCTCTGCATCACCTCGGACGACGCGTTCGATGCGGTCGTCGCGGGCCTTGCCGCCCGCGCCGCAGCGCTCGGGAGAACCACCCGACCCGATGCGACGCAGCGAGCTGTCGCCGTCCGGGAAGGCTGGATCCATGTGCCGCTGTGCGGAATCCGTGAGTTGCTCTGAGATCAGGTGTAGCGGGGATCAGGTGTAGCGGGCGAGGACGAAGTCGGTCAGCCCCCTACGGATCGCGTCGAGGGCATGTTTCTGGCCGCGCCGAAGAACGAAACCGGGGACGGGCACCTTCGGATCCAGTGACATGGTGACCTGCACGCGGGTGCCGTGTTCGCTCGGTTCCAGTGCGTACATCCCGTCCTGGCTGCGCTGCATCGTGCTGTCGACCAGGGTCCAGGACGTCGATCGTTCGGTCCAGTCGTGTTCGATCGTCTGGGTGTCGGAGAACCCGAACAGCGACAACGTCATCCGTATCCGGCGGGGGCGGCCCTCGGGGTCCCGCGTGAGGACCTCGACGTTCTTGTGGGCCGACGACCATTCGGGAATGTGTTCGACATCCTCGAGCGCGCGCATCACCTGTTCTGGCGCGGCGTCGATGTCGAATCGGTCGGAGACGGTGACCGCCATGCTGGGTACTCCTCACCGGTGTCGGATTGTGGAGTCCGCGTACCCCGTCGAGGGGTGGGCCAATCGTCGGTCAGTAGGTACGGCGCAGCCGCATCCGGATCGGCCGCCCGTCCGGGTCGACGATCAACCGGTAGACCAGGGAGGCGGCGACCTGTTGCCACTGCGGCGGCACATCGATGTGGTGGCGGCGCAGCCGGCCCGCCGGCCTCGTACCCGCCGACGGTGCCTTGTGCCAACGGTCCAGGGCATCGACGCTGGTTCGGACGACGTCGAAGAACTCGTCCAGATCGACCAGATCGGAGTCGTCACCGTCCTTCCTGCCGAGATGCTCCCGGGCCAGCTCGAGACGCAGATCGCGAGCGAATCGACGGGCGCCGTCACCGAGACCCGCCGGGTCGACGGGCGCGCGCGTGTCCCGCGCGGTGTCCAGCACAGCGGCAGTCAGTTCCGAATCATGGGTCCAGGAACGCCGGTTGAAATTGTCGCTGCCGACCGCCGCCCACGTGTCGTCGACGATGCACACCTTCGAGTGCACGTACACGGGGATGCCCCGGTCGTTCTCGAGGTCGAGGACCAGCACGCGATCGCCACCCGCGTCACGGATGGTCTCGAGCGCCGACGAGTGCCCCAACAGCGCGGACGGGATGGTGATGGGGCTGTCCTCGTCGAGGAACTTGGGGACGACCGCCACCAGGCGCAGTCCCGGTTCGCGGCGCAGTGCCTCGGCGAACACACGCGCCACATCCACCGACCACAGGTACTGATCCTCCACGTACACCAGACTTCGGGCCCGGTGCAGCACCTTCGCGTAGGCCTGGGCCGCGCTCCGCTCCCCGTCCCTCGCAAACGGATACGCAGGCCGGCGACGCGGATAGGTTCGCAACAACTGCACCGAACAGGTTCCGCACGGAGCGGGTGGTGCAGCGGGAGGAGGCAGTTCGGACGGGGAGCGGGTGACGCCTCGCAGAATGTCGGGCAGAGCGTGCCACGGCAATCGGGACAACGCGGCGGGGTCTTCCCAGCGCTCCCGGAAGACGTCCTCGACGTCGCGGACGGCGGGACCGTGGATCTGCAACTGCGCGTCGTGCCATGCCGGGGTCTCACCGTACTCGGGTGGAAACGGTCGGCTCATCGGATCGCCGAAGTGGTCGGCGTCGTCGCGTCGTGCCCGCGCGAGGTCGATACCGCCGACGAACGCGACGTCCGGCGTGTCCGGGTCGGCGTAGCGCACCACGACGAATTTCTGGTGATGACTGCCGAAGACGGGAACTCGCTGGTCGAGGATCACCTCCCCACCGGCCGCCTCGAGAATCTTCGCGAGCTTGCGGTTGCGGCGGCCGGGATAGCCCAGCGTCTCGATGTGGGAGCGCCACATCATGCCCTTGACGATCGCACCGCGACGCGCGGCGGCGGCGAATGCGCCGGCCACCGTCACGCCGTCGACGAGCTGTTGATCGGGGTCGCCGCGCCAATCCGTGAACAGCACCAGGTCATTCGGTCCGGCGCGGTGCAGGGCGTCCGCCAGCGCCGCGAAGTACACCTTGCCGTGGATCAGCGGAGTGACGTCGTTGCCGTCGGTCCATTGTCGAATCCTGGTGTCGCTGTTGCCCCGTTCCTCGCCGCTGAGAAGCCAGGGATGGCCCGGATCGAAGTGCTCGCGGCGTCCCGTCAGTGCGAGGCTGGATCGGTCGAACACCGACGAAACGCGGCGCGCGAGTACGCCGAGTCGATGCAACTCGGTCCCTACCATTGCTCGAATCAGGTTCCGGGGCATCCGAGTATCTTCCCACGACCCCGGCAGACGAGTGTGGTTCGCGCGTCTCGCAGTCGGGTCGACCTCGGCGTTTCCTACCCCGCCACATCACACCGAGGCAAGGACGTACGAGAGGACGAATCCGGCGGCAGTGCTCAATGCGACCGTCGGGCCGCCTTTTTCGTAGGCCTCGGGCATGAGGGTGTCCGCCAGGGACGCGAGCACCGCACCGGCGGCGAAGGCGAGCGGCAACGAGATCGTCTCGGGTGCACTCGAGGCGAGCGGTCCGGCGCCCACGACGACGGCCAGAGTGAGCAGCACGGCGCAGATCACCCACGTGCCGAGGATGAAGGTCTGGGATCGGCCCTGCGCGCGCATGGACGCGCTCCCGACCAGTGCTTCGGGGCGGCTCCGCTGACGGAGGCGGTGGAGGGTGCCTTCTCCGTCGCGGCGTCGAGGTCGAGCTTCTCGCTGCCTTGCGACTGGCGGTGTCTGCCTCGGCCAGCCGGTCCAGTTGCCGGTTGAGGAGGGTGAAGACGATCGCGCCGACCGCGAGTCCGAGCGCGGCGCGCCAGATGCCGCCCTTCTCGTACGACTCTTCGAACAGTTCGAAGGTCAACGCGGTGATCAGTGCGCCTGCGGCGAACGCCAGCATGGCGGCGAGTGCACGCTTGGGGATGGTGAACCGTCCGCCGACCAGCGCGCCGAGGACCAGGGCGCTCGAGGCGATCACTCCGAAGATCAACGACTCGATGATGACGCCACCTCTTCCCTCATACCTCGGTAGCCGAGGAGACCACTCCGACGAGTCCCGAGTACCCCGTTTCGGAGGCACCGCCCACCTGTAGCCGGGAAACGGATCCGCTCGGCCGCCAGTCGTACACTGCGACGATCGAGCAGGAGGATGACTGGTGGCCAAGCGGATACCCGCGAATTCGGACTCGCCTCGTAAGGCAGGATGGTGGCCATGCAGACTGCACCCTTGACCTTCGAGTCCTCCGTCGTCGTTTCCGCAACACCGGACGAGGTGTACGCCCTCGTCTCCGATGTCACCCGCACGGGGGAGTGGTCTCCCGTCTGCGCGGAGTGCTGGTGGGACGAAGGTCAGGGTCCCGAGGTCGGTGCCTTCTTCACCGGGCGGAACGTGACTCCCGAACGTACCTGGGAGACACGGTCGGAGGTGGTCGTCGCATCCCCGGGTCGTGAGTTCGCGTGGTCGGTCGGTCCCGGTTTCGTGCGCTGGAGCTATCTGATGAAGCCCGCGGACGCCGGCACGGAGCTGACGGAGACCTGGGAGTTCACCGAGGCCGGGCTGAAGTTCTTCCACGAGCGGTTCGGCGCCGATGCGCCCCGCGAGATCGCCGGACGGGAACAGGCCGCCCGCAGCGGTATTCCCGCGACATTGGACGCGATCAAGCGCATCATCGAGGGCTGACGCCGGGCGCTTTCGTCTTTCCTGTTTCCACGAGCGGATACCCCGGAAGGGCGGAGTTCGCGGATCAGTGCACCGAGAGCGACGATCGGACCCGGCCCACCATCGAATACGCGGCGATCATCAGCAATCCGACGTAGACGTCGTTCTCGAACCAGCCGAACACGGTCTGCTTTTCCGCGGTGAACGTGGTCGGGTAGTAGAAGACGCTGATCGCCAGCAGCACGACGAGGTAGGCGAGCACGCCGATCCGGGCCCAGGCTTCCTGTCGGCGCGCGAGCCACACCGAGCCGAATCCGACGGCGTAGAACAGCCAGGCGGCAGGTGTCGTCACGGTGAAGGTCGGGTCTTCGATGCCCGCGGCCGCTGCGTACACGGTGTGGACCGCGGACAGTGTGAACGCGGTGGCGAGCACCCACGGGACGGCGTTGGTGGTCGCGGTGGCGGGGGATGTGGTGGTGGCGGTTGCCATGGACGGATCCTCGTGTCGGGCGGCTCTTGTGGTCGCCGTGTGCATCGACACTCGGTCGAACGGCCGGCGGGTGACAGCCACAGCGGCGAAGTGTGGGGGCAGTGTGGGGGTGACGTGGATGGGAGTCGGACGCTGCGCCGCGCAGGCTGAATGCGTACCGATCACAACCACTTCGGAGGTTCACATGACCGCCATCAGCCCTGCTTCCCCGTCCCTCCCCGATGTCAACGAAATGTTCGTCATCCACCGCGTCTTCCGGCGTGAGTTCACCGCGCTGCCGAAGCTGATCCGGGCCGTTGCCGAGGGCGACACCACACGCGCTCGGCTGGTCGCGGAGCACCTCACACTGCTTCTCGACGGGCTGCACATGCATCACACCGGCGAGGACGCGGTGCTGTGGCCGCTGCTCCAGGTGCGTGCCGCTCCGTCGACGGCACTCGTCGAGACGATGCAGCACCAGCACGGGATCGTCGAGAGTCGCACCGAGGGGGTCCGGGCGCAGAATGCGACCTGGGCACAGGCGCCGACACCGATCGGCGGCGAGCAGCTCGCGCGGACGGTCGAAGGCCTGGCGGCCGCGCTGTTCGAGCACCTCGAGCTCGAGGAACGGGAGATCCTGCCGCTCGTGTCGTGCCACATCACCGTCGAGGAGTGGCAGAGCCTCGGAGACCACGGTCGTGACGCGATGTCTCCCCGGCAACTCCCGCTGATGTTCGGCGCCATCCTCGAAGAGGCCGACGACGACGAGCGGGCCCGGATGCTGGGACAGTTCCCGATCCCGGTGCGTCTGTTCCTGCGCACCGTCGGTGCCCGCCTGTACCGGCGCTACATCACGCGCGTGCGCGCCGCGTGAGTTCGTCTGCCAGGTCGGCGAGCTCGGGCGCTGTCGCGGTGCGGCCGGCATCCCAGGCTTCCTGGAAGGCGGCCTCGCCGAGGAGGCTGCGCGCGGTGGCCAGGTCCTGCGCCGCGAGCTCACGGGACACCGGGAACCGAGGGTCTATCGCGTCGGTCACCGACAGGGACGCCGACGCAGCGAAGAGCATGGCGGCGGCCCGCGGTTCGCCCAGCTGCACGGCCACTCCGGCCAGGGCGGGCAGCGCATAGCTCAGCGTCCAGCTCATCCGCGAATCCAGCGACCGGGTAGTGGACTCCGCGAGCAGCGCAGCCGTGCCGGCGGTGTCACCTCGGAGAGCGGTGACCGTGGCCCGGCGATTCAGGCTGGTGGCGAGGGTGAAGTCGTTGCCGATGCTTCGCCCGATCTCGAGCGCACGGCCGAGCACCCGGTCTGCCTCGTCGAGATCTCCGCGAACCAGCGCGAGCTGTCCGAACGCGACCAGCGTGTGCGCCTCCTCCCACCGCAACCCGGCTCCCGACGCGCCCACCAGCGCTTCGTCGAGCAGGTCGCGGGCCCGGTCGAGGTCACCGGCGAAGATCGCGGCGTGCCCGGCCAGGATCGCCGCCTCGACTGCCAGGGGGGCGTCGCCGACACGGCGTGCCAGCGGCACCGCAGTCCAGGCCACCTCCCGCATGCCGGCGATGTCGCCGGTGGCGAACAGCAGACCCAGCCGGCCGACCAGAGCTCGGGCGCGGACCGCGTCGGATCCCTGCACCCTCGCCCGGTCCAGCCACTCGAGCCCTTCACGGGCATGGCCCCGCAGGGCGAGGTAGATCCACACGGTGGCCGCCAGCTCTGCGGCATCGTCGCTGTGGCCCAGCTCGAGCAGGCGCAGGAAGGCCGAGCGCAGATTGGCGTGGTCTGCCTCCAGGCGATCGAGCTCGGTGCACAGGCCCGGACCGCGCAGCCGCGGTCCCGCGTCGAGGGCGAAGGACCGATACCACCGGGCATGACGATCAGCGGCAGCCGCCGACCCTCCGGCGGCGACGAGTCGCTGTCCGGCGTACTGGCGGACCGGCTCGAGCAGCCGGAAGCGTGGTTCGTCCTCGGGCGGCGTGCTGAGAGAGATCGGGCTGGGGGCGACCAGCGAGTGGGCGACGAGCACGGTGAGCGGGGCGAGCACGTCGTCGAGGCCGGTCACCGCGGCAGCGGCGTCGAGGGTGAAGCCGCCGGAGAAGACCGCGAGCTGCTCGAACACCGCAGCGTCGGTGTCGTCGACGAGGTCGAGACTCCAGTCGAGCGTGGCCGTCATCGTGCGCTGGCGTTCGGCGAGATCACGGGGACCGGGGGGTACCTCGTGGACTTCGAGGCGAGCGAGCAGCGCCGCCGGTGGCAGCAGGCGGGCGCCCGCCGCGGCGAGCTCGAGTGCCAAGGGCAGCCCCTCGAGGTGACGGCAGATGGCGGCCACGACCGGAGCGTTATCCGAGTCGAGCACCAGCTCGGCTCCCGCGGCGGCAGCGCGGTCGAGAAGAAGCTGCACGGCCGCAGACGCTTTCACGTCGTCGTACAGGTCGGATCGGGGGAGATGCAGCGGGCCGAGACCGACCTCGTACTCGGCCCGGACGCGCAACGCCGCACGACTCGTCACCAGCAGCATGAGCCCCGGGCACCGGGTCAGCAGATCGGCCACGTCGGGGCCCGCGTCGAGGAGGTGCTCGAAGTTGTCCAGGAAAACCAGCGCACGACGACCCGCGAACGCGGCGACCAGCCGTTCGGTGACTCCGCCCGCGCCGCGCTCGGGCAGGTCGACCGCGGCGGCGAGTTGCGGCAGGACCTGTGCCGGATCGCGGACCGGTGCCAGGTCCACGGCGACGGTGACGTCGTACGAAGGAGCCAACTGCTCCAGCACCGCGAACGCCACGCGGGTCTTGCCGACGCCGCCCGGCCCGGTGACCGTGACCAGGCGCCTGCCCGACGACACCAGTGCAGCGATGCGTTCGATGTCCCCGTCCCGGCCGATCAGGTCGGTGGCCGGCGCGGCCACCGACCAGGTGCCTGTGCGGCGCGGCGCGGGACGCGCGGAAGCGGGAATCGCAGCGCTGAGACGGTCGCGGTCGGCGTCGTCGAGGTCGAGCGCGGCGGCCAGTGCCCGGACCGTGTGCGGGTAGGGACGCTGCCGCTCCCCACGCTCGAGCGCGCTCACGGCCTTGACCGAGAGACCGGCTCGTTCGGCGAGCTCCTCCTGGGTCAGGCTGCGGGACTTGCGCAGACGCCGCAGGACGGCACCGAAGCTGTTGTCGTTCGCCTGCGTCACAGCAGGGACGGTAGCCGACCGGCGGCACCATCACACGCTTCAGGGAAGAAGTGGGGCGTGGGAGAAATGCATTTCGAAGTCGGTGCTCAGGTGGGGAGAGGTGTTCACCGATGGCGGTTCGTGCTGGGCTGCACGCGGATTGGGTTGGTGACCGGTCGGCGATCACACTCGGGTCGCATCGACCGTTCTCCGACCCGACGCCGTGCGACCCCCCGAGGAAACGCGACGCGGACTCACGTTCGTGCCCAAGGAGATTCGTGACGCACGACCGGTGCTCGACCGTGGAGGCACATGTATGAGCGGATCCGCTTGGCCGTCGGTCACACGCTGTGACGATCGAACCAGCGAATGGTTGGCGATCGAGCGGATACCCGAGAAGGGAGCACTCCGGCGGATGAGGAGTGGATGGAGGGGTGTTCACCTATTCCGTCTTGCCCCGGCCCGAACACGGGTTCGCGAAGCTGACCAGTCGGTAATCACAACGAGCCACACCCGCCGATCACGCGGATCCGAACGCTGTCGTCGCAGTCCGGTCGGTCGAGAGCTCATGAGCCGGCGGACGCGCAGGAACGGCACTCCCAGTAGATCGGTCGCCATCTCCTGGACCTACTCCGGTGGTGTTGCGGGAGACTTGCAGACGCTCGACACCTCGGCGCGCAACTGTGCCCACTATCCTCTGCGGTGTTTGGCGCGAGCAGCAAACTCGTCCAGGACGCGGACCACGTCTTTGGCTTGCCAAATCCGGTTCCGCCGGCCATCGGTGATCTGGGCGAGTATCTCCGCGTCTACCAACCGATCGATCGCGATCTGCGCGTTGGCGCCGGTGACCTCGAGGGTCGAAGCGACAAGCTTGCTGTCCACGACCGGTTGACGAAGAAGGAGGTCGACCAGTCGGTGCGCCGCTGAGTCTCGCCGCGCCTTTACGCGGGTGCGCCAGTCGGCACGAACCGATTCCAGGTCTCGGACGAGGTGACGACCATTGGCGATCGCAGCAGATGACGCGTCCACGATCGAACGCACGATCGGCTCGACGTTACCCGAGCGGTACTCGCCGAGCGCCTCGAAATACTCTGCAGTGTTGTGGAGTAGACCCGCGGAGACCGGAACGGTAACGCTGCGCGTGAGCCGTCCACCGCGAAGCATTGCCTGAATCAGTGCGCGACCGACACGCCCGTTCCCGTCAATGAAGGGGTGGATGGTTTCGAACTGCGCATGCGCGATCGCGATCTGCGCCATTACCGGCAGATCGACCCGATTGGAGAAGACGATCAAGTCGTCGATCAGTCCCGAAATATGGTCATGGTGCGGGGGCACGAACTGTGCGGTGTGTGGCCCGAGACTCCGCCCGCCGATCCACACCTGTTCCCGTCGCCATCGACCGGCGATGTTCGGATCGTCGTGCTCGAGCAGTGCCCGATGCATCCGCAAGACCGCCTGGGTGTCGATGGAATCGGACAACTCCAACGCGGCTTGCGTCGCTCTGACGTTTCCGACTATCAGACGGGCATTGCGGGAAGCATGCTCGCCGAGTTCAGCCAGCGCGATCTGCCGCGCTCCGCTCGTGAGATTTTCGATTTCCGAACTAGACGCACTCTCGGTGCGGAGCAGGATGGATGCGAACGGAGCGGTGATGTGACCGACCTCGACGTCGAAACGGGTGAGTTCCGTCGCTGCTTCCTCTGCAAGCGCCTGCAACTCGTCGTTCAGTGAGATCGATTGGTGCGCAATGAAAGCTGGCACTGCCGCACGGTAGGGGCCCGAGGTGAGGTGGCGCTCGCGTCGGGACCCGTAGTTGCCCACCGAGCTGACCCACGGACGTTGCTCGTAGGCAACGGGGGGCCACGATGGACCGTCGTCAACCGATGGCACCCGGATACCATACCATTGGTTAGTATATTAACCAATGGTATGAGTTCGGCGGACACGCGGTTTGCGATGCAACCGTCGGGCGTGCCGGCCTGGGTTCTGGGCCGATACCGACCGTCCGCTCCCGGCTCGGCCCGGTGATGCGTCTCCCGGTCTATGACGCCGGCGGGTTCACGCAAGGGCACCGGAGGACTCTCCCGCGGTGCGGGGCGCCGGGGGAAACGATCCCGAAGCCGCCAGTTGATCGCCGATCGCGCCTACAACAACGTCCGCAACGACACGTTCGCGCTTCCGGTCTGGAAGCTCGGGTACACCACGATCTACGACCTGCACCCGAACCGGCGTGGCATGCATCCCGGACCCGAAGGCACGCACACCTTCTGGATCGACGGGGTCCTGTACGCGGACAGCCTCCCGGAAGGACTGTACGACCTCGACCCGATCGCCATCGACGTGTCGAAAGACGACCGTGAGCGGGTCGAGCGCCGGCACCAGGCGCGGCAGGCGTACGCGTACATTCCGCACGACGCGCGCCACCCCGATGAATCACGCAGCTATCGCGGGCCCGCTGCCCAGCCTGGGCGGCTCCGCTGCCCGAACAACCCGAAGTCGATGAGGGCGCCGCAGAGCGTCCCGACGACCTCGTGCACTCGCGGCGAGGAATGCGGGTGCGGACACACGATCACCTTGTACGACTCGGACTACCCGGATATGCGGATGCCGTTCCAGCACGGCACCCTTGCGTGTGAGATGTCGTATCACCGCAGGGTCGGGATCGAGAGTGTGTTCGCCGATCTGAAGCAGAACCGGCTGCATGTGCATCGCGGGTACTTCCGCGGTTTCGGGATCGGCCGGTACACGGTGCTTGTCGGCTTCACATTTGCTGCGCTGACGTGCTCGAGCTGCACGACTGGTTCTGCAAGCGTGTGCGTCTCGATCCGCGGGGCCGGTTCCTCGGTGAGCCGGAACCGGTGCGCGCAATCGGTAGGCGTCGTCTCGCAACGCGATCGCGCGAAGAGTCCCCGGTGAGGATCCGATCCGGCAGATAGCGACCCCTGCCCCGGTAGCGAAATCCACGGGTTCCGCGGTTCGACTTCGGCCACCTGGTGAAATTGCCATCGCGTCGACGCCGCGAGAGCACGACTCGGCTCAGTCTGTAGGGGAATCGCGTCATGGTGGAGCCGATGACGGGAATCGAACCCGCGTATTCAGCTTGGGAAGCTGATGTTCTACCATTGAACTACATCGGCACGCTGGGCTTTTGCCGATTTTCACCGGCTCGTCCCTAGCTCGTCGCACACTGTATCAGACTCCCCGCGACCTCTGTCACCATGTCTGCGACGTGTGTCGCCGGCCGCTCACACGAGGGCGCGGCCGGTCCGGATCCGCCACCGCATGTCGGCCAGGAGCAGCCGGTAGGGGGCTTCGCGGACGGGAACGGGGAGGCGTTTGTTGACCTTGCCGATCGCGCGCATGACCCGGTCGAAGCGACGCTGGTCGCGCGGGCTCCACGCCAGACGCATCTGGTCGCGGAACAGCGGCGGGAGGAACCCGGCGGTGAAGAACAGATTCATCCGGCCGAACAGCCGCGACGCCGGCCCGGGCACGAATTCGAGCTTCGTGATGGACAGCAGGTGCTCGCGGATCCTGTCGTCGATGTGGACCTTCTTCAGGCCCTCGTTCCAGTACTCCTCGAACGCCTCGCGGTCGACCGGCCACATGTCCGGCTTGACCTGCAGGGTGGTGCCGAACCGGGCGCCGTTTTGGTAGAAGTAGTCGACGTGCTCGTCGGCGATCGGCCCGTACAGCGCCCGGTGGACGTCCTCGAATCCGCGGTAGATGCACGACGCGACCCACAGCTGCAGTTCCGGATCGAATGCGTTGTACTTCACCGGGCTCTCGGCGGTGGAGCGGACCTGCCGATGCGAGCGATTCACGGCGTCGCGGAACAACTTTCGTTCCTCCTCGGTGCCGCGCGCGGCGACCGCGAGGTAGCCGAGGGTGGTGCGGGTGCGCTTGAACGGGTGATCGAAGAGACGTCCCGATTCGACGCGGCTCTCGAACACGCCGTAGCCGACGCCGGGCCACGACAACTGCATGATGATGTTCGCGGCTCCGGCGGCGAGGCCGATGCCGTCCATCGTGTCGTCGAGTCCTGCCGGTTTCTCCGTCGTCGTCACGCTCCACCCTCCATCCGAACAGTATCTGGGTACGAATGTACGCAGATATATGACGCTCGTAAAGCGGCGGGGCTGACAAGATGGCCGCATGGCAACAGGACGGCTCTACGGGGGACGCGGCGGCGAGGAACGGCAGGCGGATCGCCGCGCCCAGCTCATCGAGGCAGGTCTCGACCTGCTCGGCGCACCCGACGGAGAACCCACCCTGTCGGTGCGCGGCGTGTGCAAGCGCTCCGGCCTGGCCTCGCGCTACTTCTACGAGAGCTTCGCCGACCGCGACGCGCTGACCGGTGCCGTGTACGACCACGTCGTGCAGCAGATCGCGCAGAGCACCCTCGCGGCGGTGGCCGCCGCGCCCCGCGACGAACGCGGCATCGTGCACGCGGCCGTCGCGAACATCGTCCGCGAGATCGCTGCGGATCCCCGCCTGGGACGCGTGCTGTTCTCCGTCAGCCAGGCCGACCCGCAGCTCGCGCGGCGCCGCCTCGAATCCGCGCGCATGTTCGCCGGGCTGGTGACGATGCAGGCCGAGGACTTCTACCAGGCGAAACTCAGCCCCACCCTCGACCTCGCCGCGCACTTCGTCGTCGGCGGGCTGGCGCAGGCGCTCACGTCCTGGCTCGACGGCACGGTCCCGCTCGAGGAGGACGAGGTCGTCGAGGCGTGCACCGAACTGCTGCTCACGGCATCGACGATGATGCGGTGATCCGGGCGGCGGCCGCGCACGCCCCGACCGCGACCACCGTCGCGCCCGCGAACATCGCCGCGAACCCCCACGCGGTGGCCGCGGATGCTGCGAACACCACCGTCCCCGCGCACAGCCACACCGATTGCGCCGCAGCATCATTGACCTGCATCGCCGCCGAGTTCGTGCCCGTCTGCTCCGGCGGCGAGTAGTCGAGCAACAGCACCGACGTCGACGCGAACACCATCCCGATCCCGAGGCTCGTTACCGACCAGCCGGCCAGCGCGATCGCGGGCCACACCTCCGACCAGAGCACGCTGGTCGATGCGCCGATCCCGACCGCGAGCGCCGCCGTTCCCCACCGCACACGCACCGCCGCATCCGACAGCGCCGACACGTGCGCCGCGATCCACGACCCGGCGAACCACGCGAGCGCCGACACAGTCAGGAACATCCCGGCATGCGCGGGCGTGAATCCGTGGAACTGCACCAACGCCAGCGGCACATACACCTCGGCACCGAAGAACGCCGCGCCCGTCAGCGAGCGCGCAGACAGCACGGCGGGCAGGCCCGCGGCGAAACGCCACGTCCCGGCGGGCACCAGCCGCGGAACGGACCAGCACACAGCCGCGACCGCCGCGGCCAGCAGCAGCGGCCACCCCGCGACCTCCCGTTGCCCGGCGACCCCGACGGCGAGCACCGCGATCGCCGCGACCGCCGCCCACCGCAGCGACGGCGCGGTACGGGCCGGATCGTCCGACGGTGACGCCCGCCGCAACTCGGGGGCCAGCGCGACCACGGCGACGACGGCGGGCAGCGGCGCGAGCGCGAACACCCACCGCCACCCGACGGCGTCGGCCAGCGCACCGGCCACGGGCGGTCCGATCAGGGCCGGCAGCACCCACGCGCTGGTAAGGACCGTGAACACCCGCGCCCGGAACTCCTCGGGATAGGCGACGGCGACCAGCACGTACAGCGCGACCCCGGCGAGCCCGGACCCGAATCCCTGCACGGCCCGGCCCGCGAGGAACACGGCGATATCGGGGGCTGCGGCCACCTCGATCAGGCCGGCCGAGAACACCGCCACCCCGGTGTAGAGGGCGGGTCCGGGGCCTGACCGGTCGATCCACACCCCGGCGACGCAGATCGCGAACACCGACATCGCGATCGGGGCGGCGAACGCCAGCGCATACGAGGTGAGCGCCCCGAACTCGTGGCCGACGACGGGCATGACCGTCGCGACGGCGAACGATTCGAACGCGAACAGCGCAGACAGGAAGAACAGCCCGACCGTCGTCGTGCGGAACCGGCCCGACCACAGTGGGGGCGCGGAGACGACCGTCATGCCGTCACCTCGTCCACGCCTCGCCCGAGCGAACGGTAAATTCCGTCTGTTGAAGGAGTCGGGTGTACCGCTCGCTCGGGAAGCCGGGGGTGTTCGAAACGCGAACCGAACTCGCGCCGGGCAATCGGGTGCATGGCCGCCTCCGTTCGTCGGGTGTGGTCCCAGCGAACAACCTCCAGCCGACTCGAGGTCAAGAGGCACATTGTTAACCTCTACGCGTGCTGCTCTCCGATCGTGACATCCGCGCCCAGCTCGCCTCCGGGCATCTGGGCATCGACCCCTTCGACCCGGAGATGGTGCAGCCATCGAGTGTGGACGTCCGCCTCGACAGCCTGTTCCGCGTCTTCAACAACACGCGCTACACGCACATCGACCCTGCTCAGCGCCAGGACGAGCTGACCTCTCTCGTGCAGGCCCCGCCCGGCGAACCGTTCGTGCTCCACCCGGGCGAGTTCGTGCTCGGCTCGACGATGGAACGCTGCACGCTGCCCGACGACCTCGCCGGTCGTCTCGAGGGCAAGTCGTCGCTCGGACGCCTCGGACTGCTCACGCACTCGACCGCCGGATTCATCGACCCGGGTTTCGACGGGCACATCACCCTCGAGCTGTCGAACGTCGCGAACCTGCCGATCACGCTGTGGCCGGGCATGAAGATCGGCCAGTTGTGCCTGTTCCGCCTGACCAGCCCCGCCGAGCATCCGTACGGCAGCGCGAAGGTCGGGTCCAAATATCAGGGGCAGCGCGGGCCGACCCCGTCGAAGGCGTACCTGAACTTCGCGCACAACCACCCGGACGCTCGCCCGAGCTGACGCTTCCCACTACCCGTGCCGCGCGGCGCGGCCTGCTCGACGATGAGGACAC
>Ga0182740_1000209_pt1 | contig 92602 bp, 94 predicted proteins | sample eDN5th37CKraftBY_FD_128872 | JGI IMG/M metagenome (GOLD analysis project Ga0182740, IMG submission 128872) | Enriched backyard soil microbial communities from Emeryville, California, USA - eDNA 5th pass 37_C Kraft BY (version 2) (version 2) | ecosystem: Environmental > Terrestrial > Soil >...
CGAGTTCCTTCGCTCCGGCGAGCAGGGCGGGACGTTCCTCGGGGGACGCCTGACCGACCTTCTTACCCAGCGCCTTCTGCTCGGCGCGGATGTTGTCGCCGGCGAGCACCGCGGCGCGGCGGGTCTCGTCGGCCTCGAGCAGGGCGTCGACGAGACCGGGGTCCTCACCTCGGGTGCGCTGCGAGGCACGGACGGCATCGGGATTCTCGCGGAGGAACTTGAGGTCGATCACGAGAGGGAAGCCTACCGGTGCCAGAGTTGCTGGTAGTCGTCCCTCCCGAACATCCGCGCGGCATCGTCCGCGGTGGGATAGCCGACGTAGGGGTCCGCACCGGCCGCCACGAGCGCCCGCACCACCTCTTCCGCCCCCTTGAACACCGCGCCCGCGAGGGGCGACTGCCCGCGATCGTTGAGCCGGTCGACGTCGGCACCCCGCTCGATCAGGAGATTCACGGCCCCGGGATGCGCGTGATAGGCGGCGAGCATGAGCAGGGTGTCGCCGGTGCCGTTGGTGAGATTCACCGGGCCGCCCGCATCGAGAAAGGCGGCGAGCGTGTCCGCGTCACCGGCCCGCGCCGCGTCGAACATCCGCTGGGCGATTTCCTGGACTTCGGGATCGATCGGATCGTCCGTCACGAACACCGAAATTACTCCCCACACCGGCGCCAGGCATGATGGATGACGATGGCCGAGGAGAAAGAACAGCAGTCCACGCGGCGCCCGCCGTCCGCGAAGCTGACCCGTCGCGCACCGTCAGCGCAGCTGACCCGTCGCGCATTGATACTGGTCGCCGCGGGCGCGGTTCTCGCCGCCGTCGCGACCGCCGTGTTCGCCGGGTTCGGCGACTCCGACGACGAGACCCCCACGGGCAGCGCGCTGCGCACGACCGGGGCGGTGGCCGGTGAAGCGTTCGGTACCGCGGTCGCCGGGGACTGCCTGACCTGGTCGGCGATCGACGCCAGCGATCTGGAGAAGGTCGACTGCGAACAGACCCACCTGTTCGAGGTGGTCGAGGACATCGACCTGAGCGTGTTCCCGGGCGCGGAGTGGGGTCCGGGCTCGCGATTCCCGTCGGTCCTGCGGTTCACGGAACTGCGCGACGAACATTGCGCGCCCGCCGCCATGGATTACCTGCAGGGGCGTTTCGACCCGCACGGCAAGTTCAGCGTCGGCCTCATCAATCCGGGCGAAGCGGGCTGGGAAGCCGGCGAACGCACCCTGCGCTGCGGGCTGCAGTTCTCGTCGACGACCGGCAATCTGCTGCCGATCGAGGGTCGCGTCGCCGATCAGGACCAGTCCCGCGCGTGGGAGGTCGGCACCTGCATCGGCATCAACAACGGGGTGCCCGCCGATCCGGTGGACTGCGCGCAACCGCACGCGTTCGAGGTCGCCGCGGTGGTGGACATGTCCGCCCAGTTCCCCGGCGGGGTGCCGAGCACGGAGGACCAGGACAAGTACCTCGAGACGACGTGCACCGAGACCACCAACGCCTACCTGGGCGATCCGGAGGCACTGCGCAACAAGACGCTGACGCTGTTCTGGGACAACCTGGACTTCGACAGCTGGCTCGCGGGCAGCCGCAAGGTGAACTGCTCGGTCGGCAAGCAGGTCGACGGGGGTGGATTCGCGTCGATCACCGGTTCGGCGAAGGGCGACATCCTGATCGACGGCCAGCCGCCGGTCCCGCCGCCGCCGGTGCCGGAGGGGCGGTCGCTGCCGACCCCGCTGCCGGGTGCGGCTCCGCTCCCGGGCGGCACGCGATGAGTGTCCGGATGGACGAGGAACGCTTCGAGGAACTGGTCTCCGAGGCGTTGGACCTGATTCCGCAGCAGCTCGCCGAGGCGATCGACAACGTGGTGGTGCTCGTCGATGCGCGGCACGACGAGGAGCCGGACCTGCTGGGCCTCTACCACGGGATTGCGCTGACGGAACGCGACTCGCACTATGCCGGGTCGCTGCCGGACACGATCACCGTCTACCGGGACGCGATCCTCGACATCTGCGAGTCCGAGGACGATGTGGTGCACGAAGTGGCGGTCACCGTGATCCACGAGATAGCGCACTACTTCGGAATCGAGGAGGACCGCCTCCACGAACTGGGCTGGGGCTGACCGGACCGGCCGCCCCAGCGCGTGTTCTACAAGCCTGCTGTTCTACGAGCCTTGCTGTTCTACAAGCTCAGCGCGTCACTTGTTGCGCTGCATGAAGTGCGGGTTGACCGTCGAGATCCACAGCAGTGCCAGCGATCCCAAGATCACCTGCAGCACCACGATGATCACCACAGCCACGCCCACGATTTCGAGAATGTCACCCATGCCGTAGGACCTTACATTGTCGGGTCTCCGGCCCCTCGGGCTGCACTCGCGAACGGCCCTTCGAGGACCGACCATCGACCCGCACCCCGCGACCCTGATGAACGGTCACCATTGACTGTTTAACGGTGAGGGCCCTACGCTCGGCAGCATCCCGCGACCGAGAGGCGACCACCGTGACGAACACCGAGCGCCCTGCTGTTGTCGAACGTTGGCACCGCGTGACCGAGACGAAGGACCTCGCCGCGCTCGACGCGCTGATCGCCGACGACGCCGTCTTCCGGTCTCCCGTCGTCTTCACCCCGCAGGAAGGCAAGGCCGCGACGCTCGCCTACCTCCGTGCGGCGGTGACCGTGTTCGGCGACGGCACCGGATTCCACTTCGTCGGCGAGTGGTACGCCCCGAACTCGGCGGTGCTCGAGTTCGTCGCCGATCTCGACGGGGTCCAGGTCAACGGGGTGGACATGATCGAGTGGGACGAACACGACCGCATCACCCGATTCACGGTCATGGTCCGCCCGATCAAGGGCCTGCAGGCACTGATCCCCCGCATGGCCGCCCAACTCGGCCAAGCCTGACCCCCGACCCTCAAAATCTCGGACCCCCAGGAGAAAATCGATGAGTCTGCCGCCCGTCCTTCGCGACCGTCTGCGTCTGCCCGTCGTCGCGTCACCGATGTTCATCGTGTCCAACCCGGACCTGGTGATCGCGCAGTGCAAGGCAGGGATCGTCGGTTCGTTCCCGACGCTCAACGCGCGCCCACAGTCGCAGCTGCGCGAATGGCTGATGCGGATCACCGAGGAACTGGCCAAGCACGACGCCAACAATCCCGATTCGCCGGCGGCCCCGTTCGCGGTGAATCTCATCGTCCACAAGTCGAACGACCGGCTCGCCGAGGACCTCGCGACCGTCGTCGAGTTCGAGGTGCCGATCGTCATCACCTCGCTCGGCGCCCGGCAGGACGTCAACGACGCCGTGCACTCCTACGGCGGCATCGTGCTGCACGACGTCATCGACAACCGGTTCGCGAAGAAGGCGATCGAGAAGGGCGCGGACGGTCTGATCGCGGTCGCCGCCGGGGCGGGCGGTCACGCCGGCACCCAGTCGCCGTTCGCGCTGATCCAGGAGATCCGCACCTGGTTCGACGGTCCGCTGCTGCTGTCCGGGTCGATCGCGCACGGCAACTCGATCCTGGCCGCGCAGGCCGCCGGCGCCGACCTCGCGTACGTCGGCTCGGCGTTCATCGCGACCACCGAGGCCAACGCGTCGGACGCCTACAAGCAGATGCTGGTCGATTCGACCGCGTCCGACATCGTCTACACGAACCTGTTCAGCGGCGTTCACGCCAACTACCTGCGCGGCAGCATCGCCGCGGCGGGCATGGACCCGGACAATCTCGAGACCTCGGATCCGTCGAAGATGAACCTGGGGGCCGAGACCGCCACGGACGGCGGCGCGCGCGGTCCGAAGGCGTGGCGGGACATCTGGGGCGCCGGGCACGGCGTCGGATCGATCGAGGCCGTCACGTCCGTCGCGGATGTCGTCGACCGCTTCCGCGCCGAATACGCCGACGCTCGCGCGCGCCTGGCCCTGTAAACGCCGGAAGAAGACAGACCGCGGGCGTGGGACGGTGACGTCCCACGCCCGCGTGACTGTCAGAGTTCGTTGTAGTGCGTGAGTTTCGGCGCACCGGCCAGCAGCGGACCGAGATCGGTGATCGCTCCGGGGCCGGCGCGGAACTTGCGGTAGGCGGTGTCGTGCTCCTCCGACTGCCACTTCTCGACGATGACCCAGCGGGCCTCGTTGCCCTTGTCGACCAGGATCTCGATGCCGAGGCAGCCGTCGAATTCACGCGTCTCGCCGAGCACCCGCTCCATGACCTTCTTCGCGTCGTCGAGGGCGTCGGGCTTGAACTCGAGTTCCAGCAGGGCAGTGAGTGACATGTTCATCCTTTTCGGGGAGAGTGTGTCCGGTGTCACCGGTTTACCCAACAATTACCGAAGACCTTTGCTCACGCAATGGGTCTGCCCGCTTTTTCCCACTACGTGGCGCGCGGCCGCTAAGGTCACGGCGATGAGCGACACCACGACCGATTCGCCACTGGCCGGTGACGAGATCACCGCGCTCGACGACTGGATGAGCGCCCGCGGCTTCGGACCCGGCCCGGTCACCGACCTCGAGCAGCTGACCGGCGGAACCCAGAACCTGATGGTCCGGTTCACCCGCGGCGACCGCTCGTTCGTGGTGCGGCGCGGCCCGCGCCATCTGCGACCGCGCACGAACGACGTGCTGCGCCGGGAGATGCGGATACTGGACGCCCTGTCCGGCACCGACGTTCCGCATCCGCGTCTGATCGCGGCGTGCCCCGAGGAGGACGTCTGGCCCGGTGCCGCGTTCTACCTCGTCGAACCGGTCGACGGCTTCAACGCGTTCGTGGCGCTACCCGAACCGCACGCCTCCGATCCGGAGATCCGGCACCGAATGGGCCTGTCGATGATCGACGCCCTCGCGACCCTCGCGTCCGTCGACCACACCGCCATCGGCCTGGGCGATTTCGGGCACCCGGAGGGTTTCGTCGAACGGCAGGTCCCCCGGTGGCTGCGCGAACTCGAGTCCTACGCCGCGCTCGACGGGTATCCAGGTGAACCGCTGCCGGGTGTCGACGCGATCGCGGACTGGCTGGCACGGTCGGTGCCGCAGCGGTGGACACCGGGAATTCTGCACGGCGACTACCACATCGGCAATGTGATGTTCTCGCCGTCGTCACCGGAGGTCGCGGCGATCCTCGACTGGGAGATGTGCACGATCGGCGACCCGTTGCTCGACCTCGGCTGGCTCCTCGCGACCTGGCCGGAGCACGGCAACGACGAGAGCACGATCGGCGGTGCCCTCGGCGACGCGGGCGGTCTCGCGACGCGCGAAGAGCTCGTCGAACGTTATGCGGCGCAATCGGATCGGGATCTCTCCGCTCTCGACTGGTATGTGGTGCTGGCGTGTTTCAAACTCGGCATCATCCTCGAGGGCACCTACGCGCGGGCATTCGCGGGCAAGGCCGACACCGAGGTCGGGCAGCGGTTGCATGCGACGACGCTGAGTCTGTTCCGCCGCGCTCTCGAACGGATCGGGCAGGGCTGAATCCCCGCCCGATCCGCCTCGTCAGAAAATGCTGTATCCGCCGTCGATCAATGTCGAACTGCCCGTCTGGAATCCGGACGCGTCGCTCGCGAGGTACACGGCGATGCCCTCGAAGTCCTCGGGAGTCGCCCAGCGTCCCAGCGGCACCCGGGAGATGACGTGGGAGTTGAAGTTGTCGGACTCCTGTAGCGATCCGGTCATGTCCGTCGCGACCCAGCCCGGCAGCACGCTGTTGACGCGAATGCCGTAGCGCGCCAACTCGACCGCGCACCCGTTGGCGAGGGCGAGGACAGCGGCCTTGGACGCGCCGTAGGCCTGGTTTCGTCCCGCGCCCTCGTGCGCACCGAGGCTCGACGTGACGATCACCGATCCGCCGGTGCCCTGGGCGACCAGGTGCTTGGTGGTCTCGCGCAGCGTGAAGTACGCGCCGTCGAGGTTGGTGCCCATCACCTTCCGGTAGTTCTCGGTGGTCGATTCGACGAACTTCGCCAGCGGCACACTGATTCCGGCGTTGACGACGACCACGTCCAGCCCGCCGAGTTCCTCGACGGTGGCGGCGGTCGCGTCGACGACCGCCTGCTCGTCGGCGACGTCGACCGATCGGGTGACGATCCGGCCACCGAACTCCGCGAGACCCGACGCCGCGGCCTCGAGCTTGCCGGAACTGCGGCCCCACAGCGCCACATCCGCCCCGGCACGGGCGAGCCCGCGGGCCATACCCAAACCGATACCGGCGGATCCGCCGGTGACCAGCGCACGCTTACCCGTCAGGTCGAACATGCTCACTCCTCACGTGGAGGTGATGGGAACCCAGTCGGTCCCGGGCTCCCATCACCCAACGGGATCAGGCGAATTCGGACGCGATGTCGCGGCCGATGATCTCCTTCATGATCTCGGTGGTGCCGCCGTAGATCGTCTGGATGCGGGCGTCGACGTAGGCGCGCGCGATCGGGTACTCCATCATGTAGCCGTAACCACCGTGCAACTGCACACCGCGGTCGACGACACGCTTCTGCAGTTCGGTCGCCCACCATTTGGCCTTCGACGCATCCACCGCCGTGAGCTCGCCGGCGTTGAGCGCGAGCACGCACCGGTCGATGTGCGACTCGGTGACCTCGATCTCGGTGAGCATCTCGGCGAGCACGAAACGGGTGTTCTGCAGGTCGCCGATCGGCTTGCCGAATGCCTTGCGCTCGAACGCATACCGCTTGGTCCACTCGTACGCGGCGCGGGCCGACGTGATCGCGGAGACGGCGATGCCGATACGCTCGAGCGGCAGGTTCTCCATGAGGTGGAAGAACCCGCGACCCTCGCCACCGAGGAGGTTCTCCGCCGGCACCCGCGCGTCCTCGAAGACGAGCTCGGCGGTGTCCTGGGCCGCGAGGCCCACCTTGTGCAGCTTGCGTCCACGGCTGAATCCGGGGGTGTCGCGCTCGACCACGATGAGCGAGAATCCCTTGGCGCCGGCACCCGGATCCGTCCGGCACACGACGATCACCAGATCGGAGTGGATACCGTTGGTGATGAACGTCTTCTGGCCGTTGATGACCCATTCGTCACCGTCGCGCACGGCGGTGGTCTTGACGCCCTGCAGGTCCGATCCGGCGCCCGGTTCGGTCATCGCGATCGCGCCGATCACCTCGCCGGCCGCCATGCGCGGCAGCCAGCGGGCCTTCTGCTCCTCGGTACCGAGATGCAGGATGTAGGGAATGACGATGTCGTCCTGCAGTGCGAGGGTCGCGCCGAAGGACGTGGTGCCGGTGCGCGCGATCTCCTCCTGGACGACGTGCCGGAACCGGAAATCGGTGACGCCGGAGCCGCCGAACTCCTCCGGCACACCGAGACCCAGGATCCCGGACTTGCCCGCCTCCAGGTAGACGTTGCGGTCGATGAGTCGCTCTTCTTCCCAACGTTCGTAGTTCGGCACGACCTCGCGGGCGAGGAACTCGCGCACGGTCTCCCGGTACGCCTCGTGGTCGGCTTCGAACAGTGTGCGTTTCATGGTGTCCCCCAATATTTCTGTGGTCAGGCGTTCACGCGCGACATCATGCCCGCGAGACGCTCGGAGATCAGTGCTTCGGCCTCGGTGACGATGCGCTCGACGAGCTCACCGGCCGTGGGGATGTCGTGGATGATGCCCTGGACCGTTCCGACGGTCCAGATGCCCGCCTCGGGGTCACCGTTCTCGTACACGAGGCGGCCGCGGGCACCGGCGACCAGTTCGCGCACGTCCTCGAACTTCCCTCCGCGGTCGAGGATCTCGACGACCTCCCGGCTGACGGTGTTGCTCGCGACGCGCGCGGTGTTGCGCAGCGGGCGGAAGATCAGCTCGGTGTCGGTTTCCTTCCCCGCGACGATGGCTTCCTTGATCCGCTGGTGGATCGGGGATTCGGCGGTGCACATGAACCGGGTGCCCATGTTGATGCCGTCGGCACCGAGCGCGAGCGCCGCGACGAGACCGCGGCCGTCGCCGAATCCACCCGACGCGATCATGGGGATGGTGATCTGCTCGGCCGCGGCGGCGATGAGCACCAGGCCCGGCACGTCGTCCTCACCGGGGTGACCGGCGCATTCGAAACCGTCGATGCTGATGCCGTCGACCCCGATGTCCTGCGCCTTGACCGCGTGCCGGACGCTGGTGCACTTGTGCAGCACCTTCACACCGGCGGCATGGAAGTCGGGCAGGTGCGGGCCCGGATTGGAACCGGCCGTCTCGACGATCTTGACACCGGATTCGATGATGACCTGGCGGTATTCGTCGTAGGGTGGCGGGGTGATCGCGGGCAGGATCGTCAGATTCACGCCGAACGGCTGGTCGGTGAGCTCGCGGGTGCGGGCGATCTCCTTCGCGAGATCCTCGGGCGTGGGCTGGGTCAGCGCGGTGATCATACCGAGCGCGCCCGCGTTGGCGACGGCGGCGACGAGTTCGGCGCGGCCGACCCATTGCATGCCGCCCTGGACGATGGGGTGGCGGACTCCGAAGGTCTCGGTGAAGGCGGTGGACAGCACAGTGGTTCTCCTGGGATCAGGCGGGGCTGCGGTATCCGACGATGCGCAGCGCGATGTTTCGGTATCGGTCGGCGACCTCGTCCGGCGTCAGCGGCCCGTCGATCTGGTACCAGCGGGCGATGGACTGGCACATGCCGAGCAGCGCGCGCACGGTTTCCTCGATGCCGTCGACGTCGAACACGTTCTGCTCCACGCCGTCACGGACGAGGTCGAACACGATGAGCTCGAGCCGTTTCCGGGTTGCCGCGTAGGTGCGCCGGTTCTCCGGGGACACGTGCCGTAGTTCGGAATCCAGGCTGGAGCGCTTGGCGCGGTAGGTCATGTTGAGAACGATCGCCTCGACCGCGTTGGCGAAGCGGGCGACCGGGTCGGCGCCGCCGTCCTCGACCGCGGCGCGGACACGGTCGATGAGGTCGAGGACGGCGGCGTCGAGCAGCGTCACGAGAACGGCTTCCTTGTTCTCGTGGTGGTAGTACAGCGCGGGTACCGTCACGCCGACCCGGCGGGCCAGGTCGCGGACGGTGGTGCCGTGGAAGCCGTTCTCGCCGAAGGCTTCCAGGGCATGTTCGAGGATGGGGCCGAGCTGCAGCGGTTCGAACACCCGCCAGTCGACGGAGAACTCCGGTTCGGGTTGCGCAGTCATCGGCCCCGTCCTCTCACATTCGTCTGATCAGCGCGGGGCCATGCGGATGGCACCGTCGAGACGGATGGTCTCGCCGTTGAGCATCGGGTTGGCGACGATGTGCGCGGCGAGAGCGCCGTACTCGGAGGGATCGCCGAGGCGGGCCGGATGCGGAACCTGCGCACCGAGCGAAGCCTGGGCCGCCTCCGGCAGCGAGCCGAGCAGCGGGGTCTTGAACAGGCCCGGCGCGATGGTGACGACGCGGATCAGCAGCGACGCGAGGTCACGGGCGATCGGCAGGGTCATGCCGACGACGCCGCCCTTGGACGCGGAGTATGCGGCCTGGCCGATCTGACCGTCGAAGGCCGCGACCGAGGCGGTGTTGATGATGACGCCGCGCTCGCCGTCGATCGGCTCGGTCTTGGCGATGCGCTCCGCGGCGAGGCGGATGACGTTGAACGTGCCGAACAGGTTGACGTTCACGACCTTCTTGAAGTCGTCGAACGGGAACGCGCCGTTCTTGCTGACGGTCTTGATGGCGTTGCCGATGCCGGCGCAGTTCACCGCGACACGCAGCGGGCCGAGCGACTCCGCCAGGTCGAGCGCCTCGGCGACGGCGGCCTCGTCGGTGACATCCGCGGCGGCGAAACGCACGCGGTCGCCGAGTTCCTTGGCGACGGTCTCACCGTTGGACGACGGCAGGTCGATGATGACGACCTGGGCGCCGTCGGCGACCAGAGCCTTGACGGTGGCCAGGCCCAGGCCCGAGGCACCGCCGGTGACGACGGCAACGCTGTCGTTGACGATCATGTTCACACCTTTCGAATCGTGTTGCGGATCAGAGTCGTTCGATGATGGTGGCGTTGGCCATGCCCGCGCCCTCGCACATCGTCTGGAGACCGTACCGTCCGCCCGTGGCCTCGAGGTGATTGACCAGGGTGGAGAGCAGGCGGGTGCCCGAGGAGCCGAGGGCGTGGCCGAGCGAGATGGCACCGCCCCACGGGTTGAGCTTGGCGGGATCGGCGTTCAGCTCGTGCGCCCAGGCGAGCGGGACGGGAGCGAAGGCCTCGTTGACCTCGTAGGCGTCGATGTCGTCGATGGTCAGGCCGGCCTTGGCGAGGACCTTCTTCGTCGCCGGGATGGGCGCGGTGAGCATGAACAGCGGGTCGTCGCCGAGGACGGAGAACGACACGAAGCGGGCACGCGGGGTCAGGCCCAGCTTGTTCGCCATCTCCTCGCTCATGATGAGGGCGGCCGACGCGCCGTCGGTGAACGGCGAGGAGTTGCCGGGGGTGATGATCCACTGCGCTTCGGGGAACCGGGCCGCGTACTCCTCGGTGTAGAACGACGGCTTCAGGCCCGCCAGGCCCTCGACCGTGGTCGAGGCGCGCACCGTCTCGTCGACCTTGTGCTCGACCTGCTCACCCGCGGCGTTGGTGACCGTGATCGGCACGATCTCCTTGTCGAAGTGCCCGGCGGCGATCGCGGCGGCGGCGCGCTGGTGCGACTGCGCGGAGAACGCGTCGAGCGCGTCGCGGTCGAACTTCCACTTCGCGGAGATCAGCTCGGCGGAGATGCCCTGGTTGACAAGGCCTTCGGGGTAGCGGGCGGCGACACCCGGGCCGTTGGCGTCCTTGCCGATCGAGGCCGTGCCCATCGGGACGCGGCTCATCGACTCGACACCGCACGCGATCGCGATGTCGTAGGCGCCGGCGATGACGCCCTGCGCGGCGAAGTGGGCGGCCTGCTGGCTCGAGCCGCACTGGCGGTCGATCGTGGTGGCCGGGACCGACTCGGGGAAGCCCGCGGACAGCAGAGCGGAGCGCGAGATGTTCAGCGCCTGCTCGCCGACCTGCTGGACGCAGCCGCCGATGACGTCGTCGACCTGCGCGGGGTCGATGCCGTTGCGCTGCACGATCTCCCGCAGCACGTGTGCGAGGAGCTCGACGGGGTGGGTGCCGGACAGGGCGCCGCCGGGCTTACCCTTGCCGACCGCGGTGCGGACGACGTCGACGATGACAGCAGTGGTCATGACGAATTCCTTTCGGGGGAAGTTGGTTACGGTCCGGCGCCTCGGCAGGGGACGTGACGCCGGACCGGGTTCGTGGGATCAGCGGCCCTTCCAGACCGGTTCACGCTTCTCGGCGAAGGCGGTCGGGCCCTCCTTCGCGTCCTCGCTGGTGAAGACGACCTTCATCGAGGCGATGTTGGCGTCCCACGCGGCGGAACCCCAGTCGTCGGCGTGCGCGGTCCGGTGGATCATCGCCTTCGACTCGCGCACCGACAGCGGCGCGTTCGCGGCGATCTTCTCGGCGAGCTCGAGGGCGACCTCGAGCGCGGTGCCGGCCGGAGCGATCCGGTTGACCAGGCCCAGCTCCTTGCCCTCTGCGGCCGTGATCGGTTCGCCGGTGAGGGCGAGTTCGAGCGCGATCTTGCGCGGGATCTGCTGCTGCAGGCGGATGACACCGCCCGCGGCGGCGAACAGGCCGCGCTTGACCTCGGGCAGGCCGAGCTTGGCCTCCTCGTCGACGACGGCGAGATCGGACGCGAGCACCAGCTCGGTGCCGCCACCCAGCGCGAATCCGTTGACGGCGGCGATGGTCGGCTTGCTGATCCAGTGCTGGACGTAGCCGGCGAAGCCCCACTCGGGATGGCCGTCGGCGGCGGTGTTCTCGCCCGCGGCGAGCGCCTTGAGGTCCGCACCGGCGCAGAACGCGCGGCCCGCACCGGTGATCACGACGACGCGCACGTCGTCGTCCGCCTCGGCCTGCTCGAGCAGGGTGCCGACGGCGGTGGACAGCGCCGCATTGACGGCGTTGAGCGCCTTGGGGCGGTTGAGCGTGATGAGGGCGACGTTGCCGCGGCGCTCGTACAGCGCGGCGGGTTCGGTGGTGGTCGCTTCGTCGGCCATCGATTTCCTTCCCAGGCTCTACTTATCGATCGCTAAAAGGACTACCACGGATCGATCGCTCGGTCAACGGCTCCGCTTACCTAGCGCACGATCGGTGGGCTCTGGTAAGGATGAGCCTTGTGTCGCGGACCACGGTGCACGTCCGCGACGGTCGACCCATCGACGAGGAGACCCCGATGCAGGCAGTTCAACTGACCGAGACGACCGGCCCCGACGGCCTGCGCCTGGTCGACATCCCCGAACCCGACGCCTGGGCCGGCTCGGTGATCGTGGATCTGCACGCCGCGGGCGTCTCGTTCCCCGACCTGCTGCAGACCAGCGGCTCCTACCAGGTGGTGCGCCCCCTGCCGTTCGTCCTCGGCGTCGAGGGCGCCGGCATCGTGCGCTCCGCACCGGCGGACAGCGGACTGACCGCCGGACAGCGCGTCGCCGTCCTCGCCGTCGGCGGCGCCTGGCAGCAGACCGTCGCCGTGGACGTGAATTCCGTGTTCCCCCTGCCGGATTCGGTGTCGCTGACCGCCGGCGCGGGATTCCTCATGAACTACCTGACCGTCCACTTCGCGCTCGACGAACGCGCCCGCTACCGCCCCGGTGAAACCGTGCTCGTGCACGGCGCCGCGGGCGGCGTCGGCGTCGCCGCCCTCCAGGTCGCGGCGGCGCTGGGTCTCGAGACCGTCGCCGTGGTGAGCACCGAAGCGAAAGCCGAAGTGGCCCGGGCCAATCGCGCCACCCACGTCGTCCCGGCGGACGGTTTCAAGGACCGTGTCCTCGAGTTGACCGGTGGCCGCGGCGTCGACATCATCCTCGACCCCGTCGGCGGCGACCGTTTCACCGACAGCCTGCGCAGCCTCGCCCCCAACGGGCGGGTCGTCGTGCTCGGTTTCACCGGCGGGGAGATCCCGACCGTCAAGGTCAATCGCCTTCTGCTGCGCAACACGTCGGTGGTCGGCGCCGGCTGGGGCGAATACGTCCGCACGTTCCCCGACTACCCGGCCCGGCAGTGGGCGCAGCTCGAACCGCTGCTGCGATCCGGCGCACTGCAGGTCCCCGAACCTACGCTCCACCCGATGACCAGCGCAGCCGACGCACTGCTGTCCCTCGCCGACCGGACCGCGACCGGCAAGGTCGCGCTCTCCCTCCAACCCTGAACCGACAGGAGCCCTCATGAGCACCGACATCCCCGGCGTCGACAGCCTCGTCGACGACGGCGTCCTGCGCGTCACGATCAACCGCCCCGCCCGCATGAACGCGGTCACCACCGAAACCGTCGAGGCGGTCGCCGACGCGTTCGAGAAGCACGCCGACGACGCGTCCGTGCGCGTTGCGGTCCTCACCGGCGCGGACCGGGCATTCTGCACCGGCGCGGACCTCTCGGGCAGGGACCTCACAGGTCCTCCGAGCCCTGCGATCATCGACGCCGCGAACCGCGCGGTCGCGGCCATTCGTGCGTTCCCGCGTCCCGTGATCGGGGCCGTCAACGGACCCGCGGCCGGTGTCGGCGTCTCGCTGGCTCTGGCGTGTGATCTGACGGTCGCCGCCGAGTCGACGTACTTCCTGCTCGCGTTCACCAAGGTCGGGCTCATGCCGGACGGCGGCGCGTCGGCGCTGGTGGCCGCGTCGATCGGGCGGGCCCGCGCGCTGAAGATGGCGCTGCTGGCCGAGCGCCTGCCCGCCCCCGAGGCCGTCGCGGCCGGCCTGATCGCCGACACCTACCCCGACGAGGGATACGCCGACGCGATCGAGGCGCTGGCGCAGCGGATCGCCGACGGGCCTTCGGATGCATTCGGTTCCACGAAGGCCGCGATCAACGATGCGACGCTGACCGAACTCGACGCCGCGTTCGCGCGGGAGCGCGCAGGTCAGCTCGTTCTGCTCGCCGCCGACGATTTCCGCGAGGGCGCGACCGCGTTCATGGAGAAGCGACCGGCGGTCTACCGCAAACGCTGACCCGGCGATCGGGTCACGGGGCGGCCGGGCCGGCGACGGTCAGGCCGCCCCGACCGTTTTCAAAGCGATCGCCACGTACTTCGCCGCGACCTCTTCCGGGGTGAGTGTGCCCTGGGAGTGGTACCAGCGCGGGATGGACTGGCACATACCGAGGAGCGCGCGGGTGGTCTCCGCGGGGTCGTCGACGTCGAACACGCCGGCCGCGGCCCCTTCCTCGACAATGCTCCGGACCAGCTGCTCGACACCCTTGCGGACCGCGCGATAACGCTGCCGGTTCTCCGGGCTCAGGTACCGCGACTCGCCCTCGAGGGCCGCGAGGCGCGCGCGCAGCGTCATGCGCAGCACGATGGCCTCGATGACGTTGGACAGCCGCTTCACCGGATCGTCGCCGCCGTCGGCATCCGCGGCGTGCGCACGCGCGAGCACATCGCTGGTGGACAGCTCCAGCAGCGCGATGAGCAGCCCTTCCTTGTTCTCGTGGTGGTAGTACAGGGCCGGAACCGTCACGCCCACGCGCCGCGCGATCTCGCGCACCGACGTGCCGTGGAAGCCGGTCTCGTAGAACGCGTCGAGCGCGGCGGACAGGATCGGGGTGAGCTCGGTCTCCTCGAGCTTCCGCCAATCCGGCACGGCCACCCCGTCGGTGACGGTGTCGCCGGTGGAAGTTCCCATTACCGCATCCCAACCTATCGATCGCTCTGTCACTGACGGGCTCGAGGATACCGGCACAAATCGAACGGAACCGATCCGGACCGCGACGCGTCCAACCCTTCGACGGCGCAGGGATCGCCACCCGCGCCCACACACGCACCCGAGATGTCAGGAGAACGGCCCGTGCCCGACCACATTCGCGTCGATCCCGACGCTCTGCTCCTCGCCGCCGCCGAACTCGAGGCGCTCGCGCTGCGTCTCGAAGCGTCCGTCCAGGCCGCGGATCCGGCTCTGGATGTGTCCCCACCCGGCTCGGAAGAGGTGTCGCGGCTGATCTCGCAGCACTTCGGCGGGCTTGCCGCGAGCTTCAGGCCGGCGGCCGTCCAGGGCATCGAGGAACTGCGGACCGCAGCGCTGACCATCCGCAGCCAGGCCGCGCACTACACCGATCTCGAGGCACGCCGGGTCGTCGCCCTGCACGCCACGATGTGACCGACTTCTCCGGACGCGCAGTCAGAAAGGTAGAGAACCGATGACGCTCGGAATGACCGGAGTGGTGTGGCTGCCGCGGGGCGCCACCGTGAACTCGACGAGCCTGACCACGGGGACGGGACCGCTGCCGATCGGCGCGGCCGGACCGGCCTGGGCCGCGGTCGCCGCGGCCTTCGCGGACGCGGACCTCACCCTCACCCGGGTCACGGCGGAACTGGGTCTCGGCTGGGAGGGCACGACCGGCGGTTCCGCGATCACCTCTCTCGGCCCGTTCATCGCGTGGACGCAATCGGTCGTCGGGGAAGCCACCGCGGCGGCGCAGAAGGCCGCGGTCGGGTCGGCGGCGTACGCGACCGCGCTGATCGCGATGCCGAGCCTGCCCGAGATCGCCGCGGTCCAGGCCGCGAAGGCCACCGCCTACACGGCGGGCGGCGCGGTCAACGGTGCTGCTGCGGCCGCGGAGGCCGCGGAGAAGGCGCTCGATCTGCGGGCGGCCGCCGCGATGGAGGCCTACGAGGCGGCGACGGTGTTCGCCGCGGTCCCGGACCGGTTCACCGCCCCGCCGTCGCTGACCGCCGACGCGCCCGCATCGATCGGTGTGCAGGAACTCGCGGCGGTCGCCTCCCGTATGGGACGCACCGAGCACGTGCAGTTCTCCGATCCGGTGCAGTCCGTCGTCGACGGTGCCCACTCGGTGGCCTCGCGCGTCGGTGAAGCCCTGGGCAACGGGGATGTGCTCCGCAGCGTGGGCGGAGAGGCCGGACGGGTCGCGGCCGAGGTCGCGGCGTCCGGCGGGAGCGGTGTCGCCGGATCGGCGGCGCCGCAGGTCGCATCGCTGTTCGGGCAGGGACACGCGTCCACCGTCGCGACGTCGACGTACACGCCGGGCACCGGTCTCGGCGCCGGGTCCGCACCGGCCGCGGTGCACTCCGCGACGATCACCGGATCCGGAACGATCGCCGGTCCTGCGGGGCTCGGCGCGATTCCGACAGCAGGAGGGCTCGCCGCCGCAGGCGGAACCGCGGCCGGGATCTCCTCGATCGGAGCCGCCGGCGGCGGAACCGCGACCGGCACCGCGACCGGCCCGGTCCGCGGCGACCTCCGGGTCTCCGGCGACCCGATCGGCGGCCCGGCCGCTCCCGCACACGGCATCGGATCGGCGGCCGCCCGAGCGGCGGACGGCGGCAGTGACGACGACCTAGGCGAGCAGACCCGCACCGACTTCCGTCCCACCGTCGAGCACTTCGCCGACGGCCGCACCGTGGTCCCCGCCGTGCTCGGCGCCGACCCGGAACCGGGCCGGTGATCGCCATCGACACGCTCGGCGTCCTCGCCGGATCCGCGTCGCCGGGACCGGTCCCGGTCAGCGACGACGAACTGCACGTCCTGCTCGGGATGGCGGCGGTACCGGAGGTGCCGGTCGTGCTGATGCATCGTCATCACCACGACAGCGACACCGAGCGGCAGGTCGCGCTCACCCGGGCCGCCGACGGACTCGCCGCGCGCGGGCTGGTCCGGGCCGGAGTGGCGCACCCGGTGATCGTCGACCGGCTGCGCACCCTGGGCCGGCCGGCGTGGGAGATCGCGGTGCGGCGACTCCACGACGGCGCCGTCGACCGGTTGTGCCTCGCGCACGGCAGCGCCGAGGCCGGGGTGTCCGGCGCCGGCTCGCGGACGGTGACCGTGCGGGCCGTGCCCGGCGGTTTCGTCCTCGACGACGTCGACGCCGGTTCCGTGTCCCCGATCGTGCAGATGCTCGGCCCGGCCGAACCGGCGCGCACCACCGGGGTCAGCCTGCCCACCGCGCGACTGTCCGCGGCACTGAACGAGGGAGCCGGGGACGGTGCGCGCACCACCCGGCTGCTGGCGGAGGCCGGGGTGCCGGCGGCGGAAGCCGCTGTCCTCGGGCCGGCGCTCGGGCGGTGCAGCACGTTCGCCGAGATCGTCGGGTTCCGACACGGAGACGGGTCCACGGCCCCGGCCGGCGGGCCCGTCACGGTCTTCGAGACCACCGCGGGGCGGGTCGTCGGCACGTCGTCGGTCGCTCCCGACGGCACCGCGTGGACGACGCTGAGTTCCGGCACCGCCGGGTTCCTGCGGCAGGCGCTCGGCGACCTGGTGGCCCGGCTCGGACGCGACCGGCCGGACCGGTAGCTCAGCCCATCGGGTCGTCGGCGCCCGCGCCTCCGGTTTCGTGGAAGGGCGCCTGGAAGGTACCCCACCGCGCGCATTCCCAGCCGCCCCCGGGACGCGGCACCAGTTCGACGGTCTGGGTGTTCGCGAGGTGGTTGCTGGTCGCGAAGCTGCCCGGCACCTTGCCGAGGTACGCGGCGATCAGCCGGATCGCGGCACCGTGACTGACCACCACGACGTCACCCGATCCGTCGCCGAGGTAGTGCTCGCGCAGGTCTTCGACGACCGGCACGTAGCGGTCGATCACGTCGAGGCCGGATTCACCGCCGGGCACCCGTGAGCGCAGGTCGCCGCTGTGCCAGGCCTCGTAGACCTTCATGAACAGCTTGTGGGATTCCTCGTCGCTGCGGTCCTCGAGGTCGCCGGCCTGGACCTCGTGCAGTCCCTCGCGGACGGTCGCGGCGACCCCGGCTGCGAGTTCGATCTGGTGGGCGGTCTGCCGGGCGCGGATCGCCCGGGAGGCGACGAGCAGCACCGGGGGCCGGTCGGCCAGGTTGGTGCCGAGTGTGTGTGCCTGGGCGATACCCAGTTCCGTCAGTTCGGCGCCGGGCAGCTTGGTGTCCAGCCGCCGCGCCACGTTCGCCACCGTCTGCCCGTGCCGGGCCAGGATCAATCTGCCGCTCACCGGTCATCCTCTCCCCGTCGCAGCGCGTCGAGCCACTGCGCATCCGCCTCGTCCGACACCGGTGGCACACCGTTGTCGGCGACCGCCGCCCACGACCCGAGGAACCGGACCTGCGCGAATCGGTGCAGGGCCTTGAGTGCCTCGGCGACGAGCGCGTCGTCGATGTGTCCCACGCAGTCCAAGTGGAAGAAGTAGGTGCCGTATTCCTGGCGGGTCGGGCGCGACTCGATGCGGGTGAGGTCGATGCCGCGGGTCGCGAACTCGGTCATCGCCCGTACGAGCGATCCGGGTTCGTTCGGCAGCTGCAGGATCACCGAGGTGCGGTCGCGTCCGGTGCGGGGCGGGGTCTTCGTGGGCCGGGTGAGCAGCACGAACCGGGTGCGGGCGCCGGTGAAGTCCGCGACGTTCTCGGCGAGGGCGTCGAGGCCCAGCCGCTCACCGGCGAGAGCGGTCGAGATTCCGGCGTCGGCCTTGCCGGCGGCGACGTCCTCGGCCGCGCCGGCGTTCGACGAGGCGGTGACGATCTGGGCCTGCGGCAGGTTGTCGGCGACCCACTGCCGCACCTGTGCCGCCGCGACCGGGTACGCGGCGAGGGTCCGGACCTGCTCGGCGGTGGTGCCGGGGCGCGCGACGACGGTGAACGTCACGTCGAGTTCGGTTTCCGCGACGATCTGCAGCCGGGGTCCGATGGACAGGGCGTCCATGGTCGGCGGGACGGATCCTTCGACGGAACTCTCGATCGGCACCACGGCACCGTCGACGTCGCCGTCGCGCAGCAGTTGCAGCGCGGCGGGCGGGCTGGCCGCCGCCACCCGTTCGACCGAGGCGTCGAAGATTCCGGTGTCCTCGAGGCGTGCGAGGGCCATTTCGGTGAAGGTCCCGGTCGGACCGAAGTAGGCGATGCGTGGCACGCCTACGAGGTTACGCATCGCACCTCGCGCTCCGGCCCCGTTGCGCTCGGGGTGACGGGAACCGTTATCCGCGCTAGCGGGTGAGGCCGAGGCCGGCCAGTCCCGCGACGATCGCGGCGGGGTCGTCGACCTCGACGGTGAGCAGGATCTCGCGGACCGCGGCGGCGGCCTCGGGGACGAGGGCGGCGAGGCGGGCCGCGTCGGGTTCGGCGACCGCCTGCCGCACGTCGAATCCGCTCAGTGCCGCGGCGGTCGCGGACAGCAGCGCAAGCACCTCGGCGGCGTCGCGGGCCTGCGCGACGTAGCCGGTGTCGGAGTGGGCGAGGACGGCGAGGAAGTCGGCGATCTCGTCGGCGCTGCGGCCGGCGGGCAGGCCGGGGAGGTGACCGGCCTCGGTGAGCCGTCGGGTGGTGTCGGCGAGGGTGTCCCCCGTGACGTACACGCACAGCGGCGCCGGCGCGGTGAACGCGAGGATGTCGTCGAGATACTCGGGGGCACAGTCGATCTGGTAACGCAGCGGGCGGCGGCTGCCGGGGGCGGGAGCCTCGGCGCCGGCGTCGAGTTCGACGACCACGTCGCCGGCGGCCTCCGCGTCGGCGGCGGTCACGATTCTCGGCGCGAGGAAGCGGGCGGGGACGTCCGCCGGTGCGGGCGCGCGGTGGGTCAGCAGCGCGTCGAGGAGCCCGCGAGGTTCTTCACGGGAGGGCGGCATTCCGAGGGAGAGCGGGATCGACACCGATTCAGATTAGCCCCGGGAGACTCTTGCGACGCCCACCACAATGACTTAGGTTTGCCTCACCTACTTACCGAGGAGGACGGCATGCAGACTCTCACCGACGTTCCTGCCCCCAGCACCGCAGAGCGGGTGTGCACTGCCCTCGTGCGTGCCGATTCGACCGTTCTCGCCGTCGACGGCTGCGACCCGGTGACCACTGCGGTCCACCACCTCCACACCGACGGCGACATCGTCGTCACCGTTCCCCTCGACTGCCCGGCCGTCGTACTCGCCTGGCAGGCCGGCCCCGCGGGACTGCCCGCAGTCCTCGAACTCACCGACCACTCGCCGATCGCGCTGCGCAACCCGGTGCGGTCGCTGATCTGGCTCAGCGGGTCGCTCCACCCCGTCGGGAACCCCCGCGAACTCGCCGCCGAGGTCGCCGAGGACCTGCCCCATCCGGAACTGCTCGACGTCGGCCACGGCACCGAACTGCTGCGTCTCGAACTGACGTCCGTGGTCGCCGCGGACACCACCGGAGCCGAATCCGTCGAGGTCGAGGACGTGCTGACCGCGCTGCCCGACCCGTTCGCCGCGCTCGAGACCGCGTGGCTGCAGCACCTCGAGCAGGACCACGCGGACATCGTCCTGCGCATCGCCCGCCGCATCCCGCCGGCCGCGCGGACCGGCCGCATCCGCCCCCTCGGTCTCGACCGGTACGGCCTGCGGCTGCGCATCGAATCCGGCACCGGCGACCACGACGTCCGCATTCCGTTCCACGAGCCGGTCGACGACGCCACCGGGCTGAGCCGCGCGCTGCGCCGCCTCGTCGGCTGCCCGTTCGTCAACGGTCTCCACGCCCGTCCCTGATCTTCGTTTCCGGGTCATTTGCAGCGGTATCCTCGTCGTACACTCGCGAACCACGCTGTACACGTCGAAAGCCTGGGCCGATGGCCGATTTCGATCCGGAAGCGACCCGCCCGGCGGGTCAGGGAATCACCGCGGAGCTGGCTGCCGCGGGATTCGACGACGCGCTGGTCGTGGGACGAGGCGGCTTCGGTGTCGTCTACCGATGCAAACAACGCTCGCTCGGGCGGACGGTCGCGATCAAGGTGCTCTCCTCCGACCTCGACGTCGAGAACCGGGAGCGGTTCCTGCGCGAGGGCTACGCGATGGGCAGGCTGTCCGGCCATCCCAACATCGTCAACATCCTCCAGGTCGGGGTGACCTCGAGCGGCCGGCCTTACATCGTGATGCCCTATCACCCGAACGATTCGCTGGCGGTGAAGGTGCGGCGCGACGGGCCGTTGCCGTGGCCGGAGGTGGTGCGCGTCGGCGTCAAACTCGCCGGCGCCCTGGAAACCGCCCATCACTCGGGCACGCTGCACCGCGACGTGAAGCCGGGGAACATCCTGATGACCGAGTACGGCGAGCCGCAGCTCACCGATTTCGGCATCGCGCGGATCGCCGGCGGATTCGAGACCGCGACCGGCGCCTTCACCGGATCGCTCGCGTTCACCGCCCCCGAAGTGCTCGAGGGCAAGCCTCCGACACCCAATTCCGACGTGTACGGGCTCGGGGCGGCGATGTTCGCGTTGCTGACCGGCCGTGCCGCGTTCGAACGCCGCACCGGTGAGGAGATCGTCGCGCAGTTCCTGCGCATCAGCAGCCAGCCCATCCCCGACCTGCGGCCGCAGGGCATCCCCGACGACGTGTGCGCCGCGCTCGAACACGCGATGTCGGCCGATCCGGCGGCCCGCCCGTCGACCGCCGCCGAGTTCGGCCGGGAACTGCAGGAGATCCAGGCCCGGCACGGACGGCACGTCGACGAGATGGCCCTGCCCGGCGATCACCGTCAGCACGATCAACCGACCCTGAAGGGTGCGCCGGCAGCCGACACCGCCACCGCGGTGCGCATCCGGAACGGGTCGTCGACACCACCCCCGCTACCTCCGGTCACTCCGCACCCGAGTGGCCCGAGTGGCCCGAGTGGCCCGAGCGGCCCTGGCACCCCGCACCCGAGCGGCCCGGCCGCGCCTGCGCCGACCGGTGCGGACGCATCGTCGGGGCGGGTGTCGTTGCGCGCCGTGCTCGCCGTGCTCGCCGTGCTGTTCCTCGCGGTCGCGGGGACCGGTCTCTACCTGGTGACGCGTCCGCCGAACGGTTCCGACACGGCCGCGGCGGGCGGCGAGAACACCCTCGAACTGCCGCCGACCGCGCAGTGGCGGACGCTGCACGATGCCCCGACCCCGCGTCAGCAGACCGCGACGACCGTGGCCGACGGCACCGTGTGGGTGTTCGGCGGACTCGACGACGAGGGTTCCTCGGCCGCACACGAGGGCTACGACCCGGCGATCGACACCTGGAAGACCGGCCCCGCCATGCCGGTTCCGCTCAATCACGCGATGGCGGTGACCTGGGACGGCGTGCCCGTCGTGCTCGGCGGCTGGATTCCCGACGGGCCGAACCTCACCGCGACGACGTCCGATCGGGTCTTCGCGGTCCGCAACGGCCAGTGGGTCGAGATGCCGCCCATGCCCCACCCGCGCGCCGCGGGCGCCGCCGTCACCATCGGCGACAAGATCTACGTCTTCGGCGGACAGGCCGACAACCAGCTCGTCGCCCCCACCGACGTCTTCGACGGCACCTCCTGGACCACCGTCGCCGATCTGCCGACCCCGCGCGAGCACCTCGCCGGCGCCACCGACGGCACCTACGCCTACGCCATCGGCGGCCGGAACCTCTCCTCGGACAAGAACACCGCCGCGCTCGAACGTTACGACCCCGCCACCGACACCTGGACCCGCCTGCCCGACATGCCCACCCCCCGCGGCGGCCTGGGCGCCACCTATCTCGACGGCCGCATCGTCGCCGCGGGCGGTGAAGAACCCACCCGAGTCCTCGGCCAGGTCGAGGCGTACGACGTGAGCACGGGCACGTGGGCGGAACTGCCCGAGCTGGCCACCCCGCGGCACGGTCTGGCACTCGGCGCGGTCGGGGACACGCTCTACGCGATCGACGGCGCGACCGAACCCACGCACGCCGAGTCCACCGCGGTGAACGAGGCGCTGCAGATCCCGCCGCGGCAGATCCAGCCCGGTCCGGCGTGGCGCCGGCTGCGCGACGCCCCGACGCCGCGTCAGCAGACCGCGACGACCGTCGCCGACGGCACCGTGTGGGTGCTCGGCGGGCTCGACAACAACGGCTCCACCGGGAAGGTCGAGGGCTACGACCCGGCGATCGACACGTGGAAGGCGGGACCGGATCTGCCTGCGCCGCTGAACCATCCGATGGCTGTGGAATACAACGGCGAGCTGGTGGTGCTCGGCGGGTGGGAACCGGAGGGTCCCAATCTGACCGCGCATCCGTCGGATCGGGTGTTCGCTCTGCGCGACGGGGAATGGGTCGACCTGCCGCCCATGCCGCAAGCTCGAGCTGCGGGCGCCGCCGTGACCATCGGCGACAAGATCTACGTCTTCGGCGGACAGGCCGACAACCAGCTCGTCGCCCCCACCGACGTCTTCGACGGCACCTCCTGGACCACCGTCGCCGACCTGCCGACCCCGCGCGAACACCTCGCCGCCACCACCGACGGCACCTACGCCTACGTCATCGGTGGCCGGAACCTCTCCTCCGACAAGAACACGGCCACCGTCGAACGCTACGATCCCGCGACCGACACCTGGACCCGTCTGCCCGACATGCCCACCCCCCGCGGCGGCCTCGGCGCCACCTACCTCGACGGCCGCATCGTCGCCATCGGCGGCGAAGAACCCACCCGCGTCCTCTCCGAGGTCGAGGCGTACGACATCGCGACCGGCATGTGGACCGAACTCGCCCCCATGGGCACCGCACGGCACGGGCTCGTCGTCGCGACCGTCGGCAACACGATCTATGCGATCGACGGCGCACAGCGGCCGACGCACGCGCAGTCCATCGCGATCGCCGAGGCGCTCGACTTCTGGTGACCGTATCCGGCGCGCGTGCGGCACAATCGCTGCGGTGACGACGACGATCCGCGACTGGCTCTCCCCCGCACCCCGGAACCCGGCGACACCGCTGAACGCCGCGGAGCGCCGCGCGCTGTGGATCGAGATCACGATCGTCCTGCTGGTCACGTTCGGGCTCAGCGGGGTGTCGTCGATCCTGTCGCTGCTCGAATCCGCGCTCGCCCCGGCGCCGTTGTCGGAGCAGACGGTCGCGCTGAACGTGCCGCGGTCGTCGCAGCAGCTCATCGATCTGGCCCGCCAGCTCCTCGGCATCGTGCGGCTGCTGGCGTGGGCGGCGCTGGGCGTCTACCTGTTGTGGCGCAGCGGAATCGGACCGAAGCTTATCGGGTTCGCGCGGCCGCACGTGCGCCGCGACGTGCTGCCCGGTGTCGGGCTGGCCGCGCTGATCGGCATCCCGGGTCTGGGCCTGTATCTCGCGGCGCGCGCGATGGGCCTGAATCTGACGGTCGCGCCGAGCACCCTCGAGGACTACTGGTGGCGGCTGCCGGCGCTGGTGCTGTGGGCGATCGCCAACTCGGCGGCCGAGGAGGTGCTGGTCGTCGCGTATCTGATCACCCGGCTGCGGCAGCTCGGCTGGTCCGAGAACCGGTCCCTGGTCGCGTCGGCGCTGCTGCGCGGCAGCTACCACCTGTATCAAGGGCTCGGCGGCGGTGTCGGGAACTTCGTCATGGGTCTGATCTTCGGCCGGTTCTGGCAGAAGACGTCGCGGCTGTGGCCGCTGGTGATCGCGCACGCGCTGATCGACTCGGTCGCGTTCGTCGGGTATCAGGCGCTGCGCGGGCACGTGTCCTGGCTGCCGTGAGGCAGCCGCGCGGCGCGCAGACAGCAGCGCGCTGCCCGCCGCGCGCTGCTGCCTTTCTCGTCGGCGGATCCCCATGCCCTCGGGTTCCGGCGACCGCGGAACGTACAGTTGACGCGTGAACGGCGACCGTCCCGACCCCAGGTATCGGCCGCGGCCGCCCCAGGGGCCGCCGCTGCGCCGTCCCGCATCCCCACCCCCGCACGCGCAGCCCGGCCCGCCGCCCGAAGGTCCGCAGATCATCCGCCACGACGGTCGTCCCGCACCGCAACAGGCCTGGTCACAGGCGCCGAACCCGCCCTATCGGCAGCCCGCGGCCCGCCGCCCGACGGCACCACCGCCGCGACCGCCGCAGCAACAGCAACAGCGTCAGCAGTCCCGCGATTGGGCACCGACGCAGACCCCGCAACGCTTCACCGACACGCAGCGACCCGATCCGCGGCAGCAGCGCCGCGCACCGGCTCCCCCGGCCGGACCGCCCCCGGGTGCCCCGCCGCGCCGGCCTCGGCCCGCTCCCGAACCCGCCCCGCGCAGGCGCCGGCCCGGAGCCTTCCGCCGGTGGACGCGACGCATCGCCCTCGCGGTGGTCGCGCTGCTCGTCCTGACGATCGCGGGGGTGGTCCACCTCGACGGCAAGCTCACCCGCATCGACGCGCTCGCGGCCTATCCGGACCGGGTCGCGGATACACCCGGCACGAACTGGCTGCTCGTCGGATCGGACAGCCGCACCGGGCTGACCGCCGAACAGGAACAGGAACTGGCCACCGGTGGTGACGTCGGGCCCGAGCGCACCGACACGATCATCCTCGTGCACGTGCCGGAGGGCGGAGGCGCCACGACGATGGTGAGCCTGCCCCGCGACTCGTACGTGTCGATCCCCGGATACGGGCAGGACAAGCTGAACGCGTCGTTCGCGGTCGGCGGCCCGACACTGCTGACGCAGACCGTCGAGGGTGCGACCGGTGTGCACATCGACCACTACGTCGAGATCGGGTTCGGCGGGTTCGCATCGATCGTCGACGCGCTCGGCGGCGTCGACATCTGCGTGCCGTACCCGATCGACGACCCGCTGGCCGGGATCAACCTGCAACCCGGCTGCCAGGAACTGTCCGGCCCCGAGGCGCTCGGGTTCGTCCGCACCCGCGCGACGCCCCTCGCCGACCTGGATCGCATGAACAATCAGCGCCTGTTCATGTCGGCCCTGCTGAGCAAGGCAACGGGGCTCGGCACGATGCTCAATCCGTTCCGGTTGTGGTCGCTCGCCTCGGGGGCGACCGCGACCCTCGAGGTCGACGACGGCACACATCTGTGGAACCTGGCGCGCCTGGCGTGGGCGATGCGCGGGGAGACGGTGACCGCGACGGTGCCGGTCGGCGGTTTCGAGGATGTCGACGGTTCCGGCAACGTCCTGTTGTGGGACCGTGAGCGGGCAATTCCATTCTTCGAATACCTTGCGGAAGACCGGTCCATACCTCCAGAATTGCTTTCGCCGACCCCTTGACAAATGGGTTCGGAATCAACTCAGGCTTGCCTCATATTACCTAGCAAAGGCAATACTGATCTTGATAAGCGTAGGCTCCCATTGGATGCGCGAGCCTCTGACCTGCACTAACGTCGTTGTCATGACGACCATGGGTGCGATGAACAAGAGCAAGTTCCATTCGCTGCTTCATGACCAGATCCGCAACGAATTCACCGCCTCGCATCAGTACATCGCGATCGCGGTTTTCTTCGACAATGCCGATCTGCCGCAGCTGGCCAAGCTCTTCTACGCCCAGTCCGTCGAAGAGCGCAATCACGCGATGATGATCGTCCAGTACTTCCTGGACCGGGACATGGCGGTCGACCTGACGGGTGTCGACGCCGTGCAGTCGATGTTCGACAGCGCCCGCGAGGCCATCGCCCTCGCGCTGTCGCAGGAGCAGAAGGTCACCGAGCAGATCGTCGAGCTCGCCCGCACCGCGCGCGACGACGGCGACTACCTCGGCGAGCAGTTCATGCAGTGGTTCCTCAAGGAGCAGGTCGAAGAGGTCGCGACCATGAACACGCTGCTCACCGTCGCCGACCGCGCCGGGGACAACCTGTTCCACATCGAGGACTTCGTGGCCCGCGAGATCCACAGCAAGGTCGCGGCCCCGCCGGTGAACGCTCCGGCTGCGGCCGGCGGCAACCTCTGAATTCGCCGGGTTCACGCGGAAACGCCACCGTCCGGCAGACCGATTCGGGTCTGCCGGACGGCGTCGTTTCGGAGCAGTATCAGCCCGACTGCAGTATCAGCCCGACCCCAGTATCAGCGCAGGGTGACCTGGCGGCCGCGCAGGCCGTCCCGCGAACGACGCTCCGCCGCGGTGAGCGGTGCGTCGACGGCCAGCGCCTCGTCGAGGCGGGCACCCAACTCGACGGTCGCCGCGACCCACTCGTCGGGGTGCTTCTCCGGATCCAGGTCGAACACCGGAACCAGCAGGCCGTGCGTGCGGAACGATCCCGCGAACCGCGATCCCTCACCCAGGTTCAGACCGCCCGCGGCGTGCACCCGCGACAGCGCCGCCATCAGTGCGTCCTCGTCCTCGGGCCGCACCCACCGCAGGTGCGCCTTCTCGCCGGCGTCGACCCACCAGGCAGCGACGAGTCCGTCACCGGACAGCCGCGCCGACGGCATGATCGCGTCGTTGGCGTGCGAGACGGTGTGCGCGACGTCCGCCGCGACCTCGACGCCCTCCGGGATCCACCAGTTGAAGTCCTGGTGGACGGTGATCGTCGGAACCGCGTCGGCGACGACGAGATCCTGCAGGCGCGGGGTGTCGGCGTCGGCCCCGGCGGCCTGCAGCGAGGTGCCGGGCTCGGCGGTCCGTGCCCACTCGATCGCGGCACCGAGGTCGGCGGCCGGGTCCGGTCCGGGTGCGGCCAGCTGCAGACCGACGTAGGCGGCGACGTCGTCGCCCTCGTTGCGGACCAGCGCGGCGACCGCGCCGGGCAGCACCGTCGCGAGGGTGAGGCTGCGACCCTCGACGGGCGTTACCAGCGGCAGTTCGACGAGCGCCGACGGCACGAACTCGCGCAGCGCGACGAGGTCGCATTCGGCGGCCAGACCCTCGAAGGGACGGATCACCGAGGACGACGCCGCCTCACGTTCGAGGCGACGCTGCTCGAGCTTGGCGGCGCGGTTGCTGCCGGGCTTGGGTCCACTGTTTCTCTTGCTCTTCTTGGCCACCGCGCCAACCTACACGCCGTCCTGCACCGCCAGTAGCTGCTTGGTGCGCCCCGGATGGTTGGTGGCGACCCAGCCGACGCCGAGCGCGCGGCACAGTTCCACATCCGCCGGATCGTCGACCGTCCAGCAGTAGGTCGCGCGACCTGCCGCCGCAGCCCGGTCCACGAGGTCCCGGTGCTCGCGCAGCGTCGCGATCGACGGCCCGATCGCGGTCGCCCCGACCGTGGTCGCGGCGCCGCCCCCCAGGTAGTGCGAGGTGTCGCCGAGCAGCACGGTGGGCAGCAGCGGCGCGGACCGGCGGATCCGCCACACCGCGCTCGCCGCGAACGACATCACCACCACCCGCGAGAAATCCGCGGAGGCCGGGGTGGCGAGGCCGAACCGCGCGAGCTCGGCCAGCAGTTTCGCTTCGACGAGTCCGCCGTAGCGCACGGGGTGTTTCGTCTCGACGAAGAGCTTGACCGGCACGCTCGTCCAGTCCAGGACGAGTTCGAGGAGCTGCCGCAGGGTCAGCAGCGACGCCGGTTCGCCGGGCTTGCCGTAGTCGAAGGCCGACAGCTCGGCGAGCGTCATCTCGCTGACCACGCCGGTGCCCGACGACGTGCGGTCGATGGTGCGGTCGTGGATGCACACCAGGTGCCCGTCGCGGGTGAGCCGCACGTCGCATTCGAGTCCGTCGGCGCCCTCATGCAACGCCAGCTCGTAGGCGGCGAGGGTGTGTTCGGGTTTGGCTGCGGACGCGCCCCGGTGCGCGACGACGCGGGGCCTTTCGCTCTCGCTCACGACGTCACCACCTTCGCGTGTTCCCGCTGCTCTGCCGACTCCGTGGTCTCGGTGGTCTCGGGGGCCTCGACCGGTTCCTCGAGAACCGGTTCCTGGGGATCGAACCGCCGCCCGGCCGGTTCGATCGGGGCGATCGGCGAGTGCGCCGGACCGGTCGCGACCGTGAGCTGCCGGTACTTCAGCGGCCGTCCGCGCAGGTCGGTGCCGTCGAACAACCGCAGCACGTGCAGTGCAGCGACCGCGACAAGCGCGGCGACCGCGGCGGTCACCGCGGACAGGACGACGCCGTCGGCGCGGGCCTGCAGGGCGTCGCGCTGCCGCCACAGCAGAGTCACGACGACCAGCACCCCGCCGAGGACCCACAGGATCCACCAGGTGCGGACGGCGCGACGCAGCCGCGGGCCGGCGTCGTCGGCGATCTCGGTGAGGTACACCCCCGGCAGCGCGAGGTTGACCAGCGGGATCACGCAGCCCAGCACGATCAGCGCGGGCGGTCGCGGATCCGACGACCCGCGTGCCGCGTACACGCGCTCGCGCACCCGGACCAGCCGCAGCCCGGCTGCGACGACGGCCGCGAGCGCGACCAGCGGCGCGACCACCTGGGTGGAGCCGACGGCGGCGTCGGACAGCGCCAGCGCGACGGGATCGACCAAGCGGGTGCGGTTGAACAGCAGCAGCCCGTAGCGGACGGCTTCGGCGAGGGCCGCGAGCGCGAACAGCACCGCGGTCGCGACGAGGAGCGTCGGGGCGATCTCGGCGAGCTTCTCGGCGCGGGTCGGTTCGTCGACGGTGGTGACCGCGCGACGGTCACGCAGACCCCATCGCGGCACGTCGTCGTAGCGGGGCGTGGGACCGAGCGCCGCGGCCCCACCCGTGCGAGGCTGCGCCTCGGGCGGCGTGCCGGCTGCGGAGGGGATGGCGACCCAACGGAAGTTGCGGCGCGCCGGCGGCACCGGACGCTGCGGGTCCACGGGCGAGAGCAGCAGCCCGCGGCAGCCGGGGCACCATTGGCGCGGCTGCCCCACCACCGGCCAGCGGTGTTCGCAACGGACGCAGATCTGGAAGGCGGGCATCAATAGATCTTCGCCGGAGTGTCGCCGTCGGCGGTCAGGGGTCGTCCGGTGCGCTGCCAGGCCACCATGCCGCCGTTCACCTGGAACGCATCGAACCCGATGTTGTTGAGGTACGCGACGACGCCCACGGATCGGCCGCCCTGACGGCACACGACGTAGACCTCGGCGTCGATGTCGATGTCCTCGATCCTGGCGGGTACATCGGCGACCGGGATGTGGAGCGCGCCCGGGGCATGACCGAGATCCCATTCGTCGGCTTCGCGCACATCCAACAGCACCACGCCGTCCCCGATCTCCGGGACGTCGTCGACCGACACGGTGGGAACATCGGAGAAGCTCACATCGTCAATAGTGGCACGCGTCTTCCGGGGACGCAGCCGTCGGATCGGCGCGACATCACCGTTGCGTCACACAGTTGTTACAGGCCGGCCACATTCCCGACCAGAACCGATGACGAAATCCCCACGGCGACGGAGTTATCCACAGTTTCCACAGGTTCATCCCCAGTTTTCGGAGTAACTCACAGCTCCTACCTCGCTCGGGCCGAGCACATTTCGCACTCCGTCCCTCGACATGTCCGAATCATCGTGCGCCGCACCGGCACCTCCCATCACCCGCGAGCGCGCGCCCGCCGCGCGGTGCGCGCACTCGAAACTGCCGCGCGTACGTACACGCGGAACTGAAAGGATCGTGGCCATGGAACTACGGATCTTCACCGAACCCCAGCAGGGCGCCACCTACGCCGATCTCCTCGCCGTCGCGCAGACGGCCGAACGGCTCGGCTACGCCGCGTTCTTCCGATCCGACCACTATCTCGCAATGAACAGCAAGGGCCTGCCCGGCCCCACCGACGCGTGGATCACGCTGGCCGGGCTGGCCAGGGAAACCTCGACGATCCGGCTCGGCACCCTCGTCACGTCCGCGACGTTCCGGCATCCGGGACCCCTCGCGATCACCGTCGCGCAGGTCGACGCCATGAGCGGCGGGCGCGTCGACTTCGGGCTCGGCGCCGGGTGGTACGAGGAGGAGCACCTCGCGTACGGCATCCCGTTCCCGCCCCTGCAGGAGCGTTTCGACAAGCTCGAGGAATCCCTCTCCGTGATCACCGGCCTGTGGGAGACCCCGGTCGGCAAGACGTTCTCGTACGAGGGCGCCCACCACCGGATCCTCGAATCGCCTGCTCTGGCGAAACCCGCGCAGCGTCCGGGTCCGCCGATCATCATCGGCGGCAAGGGCAAGCGCCGCACCCCTGCACTCGCGGCCCGCTTCGCCGACGAGTTCAACGTCCCGTTCGAGTCGGCGGAGGAGTCCGCGCGGCTGTTCGAGCGGGTGCGGAACGCGTGCCGAGCCGTGAACCGCGACCCCGCGGAGATGGTGTGGTCGAACGCGCTGGTGCTGTGCTGCGGTCGCGACGAGAACGAGATCGCGCGCCGCGCCGCGCGCATCGGGCGTGAGGTCGACGAGCTGCGTGAGAACGGGCTGGCCGGCACCCCGGCCGAGGTCGTCGAGAAGATCGGACGCTACGCCGAGATCGGTACGCAGCGGATCTACCTGCAGGTTCTCGACCTCGCGGATCTCGACCACCTCGAGCTGGTCGCGCAGGAAGTGCTCCCGGCGGTGCGCTGAGCTTCGCTCACGGGAGGCACCGGAGCTTCGCTCACGGGTAACACCGGAGCTCCGCTCACGGGAGGCACCGGTAGGTCAGTGGCTGCTGGTGGAGCCGAGGAAGATTTCGATGTCCCGGCTCCACTGGCGGGTCCGTGCGAGATCGAGGCGCCAGCGGGCGACGGCGAACAGTCCACCGGCGACGAGCGCCGTCCCGACCCACGCGGACACGCCCACCAGCACCGCGGATACCTTGGCACTCGTGGCACTCATCGGCGGCAGCGACTGGTTGCCGTCGGCGTCGACCCAGACCGGCACCTGGCTGCCGGGTGCGGTGGTGGAGTCGACCTGGATGGTGCCGTTCCGTGTCTCCCGGCCCCACGGCCACGACGCCTGGACCGTCGCGGAGTCGGACACTCCGTAGTCTCCGTAGGTGGCGGCGACGGTCGTCGGAGTACCCGCGGTCGTTGCTGTCACCAGGGTGCGTTCCGCGGTCTGCTGCGCTGACACCGCGAGTTGTGTGTCCCAGGTTGCGGCCCCGGCCCATATCGCCAACGGGATCATCGCGACCACGAGGAATGCGAGCAGGGCCGTCAACCGCGCCTCGATGCGATCGGTGCGGCGCACGAGAGGATTACGGCGTCGAGAGGATCGGCGTGCCGTTCGTAGATAGGCCGCCGTGCTGTTCACCATGTCGAGTCCGGTCCTTCCCCCTAGTTCGCTCATTCCAGATTGATCCGCCGGACCGGTAAGAGCAAGGGGATGGGCCTTATATCACACGCGAGGCGACTGTGCGAGGGCCGACTCCCGAGGTCCCGAGGGGATCGTCAGAGTCCGAGACCGACGGGGCAGCTGACGCCGGTCGCGTGGACCGGGCAGTAGCCGTTCGGGTTCTTCGCCAGGTACTGCTGGTGGTAGTCCTCGGCGTAGTAGAACTGGGTCAACGGGGCGATCTCGGTGGTGATCGCGCCGTATCCGGCAGCGGCCAGACGCTTGCCGAACGATTCCGCGGTGGCCTCGGCGATCTCGATCTGCGATTCGTCGAACGTGTAGATCGCGGACCGGTACTGGGTGCCGTGGTCGTTGCCCTGCCGCATGCCCTGCGTCGGGTCGTGGTTCTCCCAGAACTGTTGCAGGATCTGCGCGTATCCGATCACTTCCGGGTCGAACACGACGAGAACCACCTCGGTGTGCCCGGTGCGGCCCGAGCAGACCTCCTCGTAGGTGGGGTTGGGGGTGTAGCCGCCCGCATAGCCGGCGGCGGTCGAGTACACGCCGTCGAGTTCCCAGAATTCCTTCTCGGCTCCCCAGAAACACCCCATGCCGACGACGGCGGTCTGCATACCGTCCGGGAACGGCGGGGTGAGGCGGTGGCCGTTGACGTAGTGGGCGTCGGGCACGGGCATGGGGTCGGGTCGTCCGGGCAGTGCCTGCTCGCGGGTGACCATCACGGATTTGGCGGCCTTTTGGGAGAGGATCTCGTCGAACCAGGACATGGTCCCGATGCTACGCGTGGGATTCGCTGTGGGCGGGGGTCGCGCTCACGCCGTCGGCCGCCGGGACGCGGCGGATCCACCGATCGGTGATCCAGCGTCCGGCCGGCACCTCCACGCAGCGGTAGAGCGCCTCGGAGACGAGCGCGCACACCACAACGAACGCGAGGACGGCCCCGGTACGGCCGAGGTGCCCGACGGTGTTCTCGTACACGCGGTACAGCACCAGCGTGTGCAGGAGGTAGATCGCGAAGCTGCGGGTCGCGGTCCAGTACACGATCCGGGAGCGGGCGATCCGGCCGTCGTAGCGGGCGAGCAACACGACGGTCGCGGTGACCACGACGATCGTCCACAGGTAGCGGGAACCGGCCCAGTACACCTGGTAGTCGGTGGCGATCCAGACGACCATCACCTGCGCGAGCATCGCGAGGATGAGTCCGCGGGCGCCCGTCAGCCGCGCCCACCCCAGGTAGATGATCTGCCCGAGGAAGACGCACGGGAGGGTCGCGGCGATCTTCGACAGGAACGGCACCGCGTACGGCTGCGGGACGTACAGGTTGTAGAAGATCACCAGCATGCACACCGCGGCGCCGAGGGTCGGCATCGCGATCGGCGCGGCTCGGAGCAGGGGTCGCGCGAGCACGCAGTAGAGGTAGAACGTCACCTGCACCGCGAGGGTCCAGGTCACGCCGAGCACCGCGACCTCGGGTTTCAGGAAGAACCCGCCCAGGAAGAAGCTGAGCACCGCCTCGCCGTTGGTGATGCCGGTCTGCCCGCTGAACATGCCGTTGATGCCGAGACGCACGAGCACGATCGCAGCGAGGATCGCGACCCAGAATCCGGGCAGCAGCCGGGCGCCGCGGGCGATGAGGAACGGGCGGGCGTCCTGCCGGATCGCGGATCGGGTGATGAGCATCCCGGTCAGCATCATGAAGGCGGCGACGCCGAGGAACGACAGGTGCTGGTTGAGTTTCGCGCCGTCGACGAGCACGTCGTAGACGAGGTCGATCCCCCACCAGCCGGTGCCGAGGTCGTCGATCAGATAGAACGAGATGTGCGAGTACACGACGGCGAGTACGGCGAGTGTCTTCAGCAGATTCACGCCCGGGAACTCGACCCGAGGCGCTTCGCCGCCGCGTGCCGTGTCGCTCGGGAGTAGCCGAAACATCCGGCAATGTTAATGTCCGGTTTACTGTCGTGCCGAATCCGGCCCCCATCTGCGCAGGTAGAGACCTTTGTCCCGTGCCGAGCCGCCCAACAGCCCTCGACGGCGGCGCGCCGGATATGCCGGAACCGCGTGCAGGCCAGTGTTGCGCAGGGTGTACTTATGAGTTTGGGTGGAAACCCAGAAGTATCGAAAACATGAACGGGCCCAACAGGCCCGCAGATGAAGGGACCCTTCGTGGCTGAGTACACGCTTCCGGAACTGCCCTACGACTACGCGGCCCTCGAACCGCACATCTCCGCCAAGATCATGGAGCTGCACCACAGCAAGCACCACGCGACCTACGTCGCCGGCGCCAACACGGCCCTGGAGAAGCTGGCCGAGGCCCGCGACAACGGCACGATGGCCGCGCAGGCCACCAAGCTCGAGAAGGACCTCGCGTTCCACCTCGGTGGCCACACCAACCACTCGGTGTTCTGGCAGAACCTCTCGCCTGAGGGTGGCGACAAGCCGGAGGGTGAGCTCGCCGCCGCCATCGACGACGCTTTCGGTTCGTTCGACAAGTTCCGCGATCACTTCTCGGCCAACGCGAACTCCATCCAGGGCTCCGGCTGGTCCATCCTGGCCTGGGATTCCATCGGTCAGCGCCTGCAGATCGTGCAGCTCTACGATCAGCAGGGCAACATCTCCATCGGCCTGGTTCCGCTGCTCATGCTCGACATGTGGGAGCACGCCTTCTACCTGCAGTACCAGAACGTCAAGGCCGACTACGTCAAGGCCTTCTGGAACATCGTCAACTGGGCGGACGTGCAGGCCCGCTTCGAGCGCGCCCGCACCCAGACCGCCGGTCTGATCGTCTAGTCACCCCGCACACGCTGCGCAAAGAGGGACGCCGGAGATCCGGCGTCCCTCTTTCGTGTCCGCGGGGCGCGGCCCTGGCACTCCGTCCCCCTTGTGTGCCAGCCGGGATCCGGTCATTCTTCTCATATACCCAACGAGGTGTAGCGGTGGCGCTGCGCGCCGACACAACTTCGACATGGGGAGGTTGCGGGATGAACGGACACGAAAGAATCGAACTCGCCGCCTTCCAGGCCGCCGGATCCCTGCGCGGTTTCGTCGTCTCGGGACGCTGGCCCGAGACCACCCGCGAGTGGACCCAGCTGCTGGCGATGACGGTACGGGTGGCCTCGCTCCCGGGCCTGCTGCCCACATCCACCGTCTTCGGGGTACGCGAGGAACTTCCGGACGATCCGGCGCCGGGCACGGTCGGGCTGGTGGTCGCCGAAGGGCCGGTGCTCGGCGAGGAGGCCGTCGAACCGGGACGGTTCGCGGAGCATCAACCGCCGGCACTGATCATGCTGCACCCGCCGTCGGAGACGACACCGTCGCTGCCCGAGAACGTGGGCGTCGCGTCGGGGTGCGTCCTGCTGCCGGGTCTGCCGCACCTGGGGCTCGAGCACCGGGCCGCGTGGGTGGAGGCCGAGGCCGACGGCACGGTGACGTCGCTGGTCAGCAGGGTCGGCGTGGATCCCAACAGCGACCCCGACACCGCGATTCTGGCCATGCTGCTCGCGGCGTGACCGTCGCCCACATCCTCGAGTTCGGGTCGCCAAACTTAGTGTGCCCTTTGCGATTTCGTTGCCGACACGCTATCGTTGCCGAAGCGAAGGGGAGTAGCCCCCAATCGCTCGGTCGACACACTGGCACGGCACCTCGGGGTTCCGGCCCGGCCGGGTGAACCGGATCCCTCGATTCCGGTGGGCGAGACCTTCGGTCGTCGACGCACCCCGCGTCGGCGTCCGGAGGAAGCCCGTTTCCTCCATTCGGACAGGAGGAAACGAACCCGATGATCACCGCAATCGCCCTGAGTTTCGCAGTCATCTTCGTCGCCGAACTCGGCGACAAGTCCCAGCTCATGGCGATGACCTTCGCGCTGCGCTATCGCTGGTGGGTCGTCCTGTCCGGCATCCTCGCCGCCACCACCGCCGTGCACCTCGTCTCGGTCGCCGTCGGCCACTATCTCGGGGTCGCGATCCCGTCCACCGCCCTCGCGATCGTCGGCGGTGTCGCCTTCGTGTTCTTCGGCCTGTGGACCCTGCGCGGCGATTCCCTCGACGAGGAGGAGCAGAACAAGGCCGCGCGCGTGACCCGGTCCGCGTTCCTGGCCGTCACCTCCGCCTTCTTCCTCGCCGAACTCGGCGACAAGACCATGCTGGCCACCATCACGCTGGCCGCCGACAACAACTGGGCCGGTGTGTGGATCGGATCGACCGTCGGCATGGTCGCGGCCGACGCACTCGCCGTGGTCGTCGGCGCGCTGCTCGGCAAGCACCTGCCGGAGAACGCGATCAAGTTCGGTGCCGCGGCGTTGTTCTTCGCCTTCGGCGCCTGGATGCTCGGTGAGGGCCTGGCCCCCGAGACCCCGGCCGGATTCGTCGCCGGTGGCGCGACGCTCGCACTCGCCGTCATTGCCGCCGGCGTCCGCGCCGTCGCGGTCCGCCGTCGCGCGGTGGAGGCGCCGCGCGTGCCCGTCAAGTAGTAGCACCCCTCCCTTCCCCTGGACCGTCCGCTGGAAACGGGCGGTTCCGGCTTGCCCGCAGGAGTATGCTTGCCGATAGGCAATTAATACGGGAGGCGACGGTGAGTTCCGCAAGCACACGTTTCGAGGACGACGAGATCGCACGGCTGCGCCTCACGTTCGGCAAGATCGCCCGCCGCGTCGACCGCCGGTCGTCCGGCGAGGACGGCCTGACCCGCAGCCAGTTCTCGCTGCTGTCCACGGTCGCGCGACACGGTGAGATCGGGGTTCGCGAACTCGCCGAGATCGAGGGCATCAACCCGACCATGCTGTCGCGGATGCTCGGCAAGCTCGAGGACGCGGGCCTGCTCACCCGTTCCCCCGACCCCGGCGACAAACGCGTGATCAGGGCCGGCATCACCGAGGCCGGGCGGGAGCGCTTCCTGCACCTGCGCGAGGTGCGGACCGCTCTGTTCGCCGAGAACCTGGCCGGGTTGTCGGACGAGCACACCGACGCGATCCGCCGCGCGCTTCCTGCCCTCGAAGCCCTCGCCGAGAGCATGGCCGACTCCGCGGGGTGCCGCCCGTGACAGCCCTCTCCGACCTGCGCGGACAGACGTTCGCAGCAATGCGCGGCGCGAATTTCCGCCGCTACATCTCCGGCCAGGCCGTCTCCCTCGTGGGCACCTGGATGCAGACCGTCGCCCAGTCCTGGCTGGTGCTGGAGCTGACCGGTTCCGGCACCGCGATCGGCGTCGTCCTGGCGCTGCAGACCGTGCCCATGCTGCTGCTCGGCCCGTACGGCGGCGTCGTCGCAGACCGGGTGGACAAGCGCAAGCTGATGATCGGGCTCCAGACGATGATGGGGCTGCAGGCGCTGGTTCTGGGCCTGCTCACCGTCACCGGCACCGTCCAGCTGTGGCATGTGTGGGTGCTCGCCACACTGCTCGGCCTCAACCAGTGTTTCGAGAACCCGGCCCGCCAGTCGTTCATGCTCGAGATGGTCGGGCCCGACGACCTGCGCAACGCCGTGAGCCTGCAGTCCGTGCTGGCGTCGTGCTCGCGCATGATCGGACCGGCAGTGGCCGGCCTGGTCATCGCCGCCGGCGGCCTCGGCGTCTGCTTCCTGCTCAACGCGGCCAGTTTCGTCGCGGTGGTGGCGTCGCTGCTGCGGCTCGACGTGTCGCAGCTCAACCTGTCCCCGCAGGCCGGTCGCGCCCGCGGTCAGCTACGGGAGGGCCTGGCGTACGTGCGGCGCAGCCCGGATCTCGCGGTGCCGCTGCTCATGATGGCGCTCGTCGGCTGCCTCGCGTTCGAGTTCCAGGTCGTGCTGCCCGTCGTCGCGGAACACGTGCTCACCGCCGGGGCCGGTGGCTACGGCTTCCTCACCGCCGCGATGGGCGCCGGTTCCGTCGTCGGCGGGCTCGTGATCGCCACGTGGGGACGCACCGGCGTCAAACCCCTGGTGGTGACCGCACTCGCGTTCGGTGTCGCCATGGCCGCCGCGGCGGCCGCACCGAACCTGGGGCTCATGATCGCCGCGATGGTCCTGGTCGGTGGATTGAGCGCATCGTTCACCGCGACCACGAACAGTTCGTTGCAGCTCGCGTCGGCCCCGACGATGCGTGGCCGGGTCATGGCGCTGTGGTCCGTGGCGTTCCTCGGTTCCACCGCGATCGGCGGGCCGCTCGCCGGATGGGTGTGCGAGGAGTTCGGCGGCCGCGCCGGACTGTTGCTCGGCGCCGTCGCGTGTCTCGTCGCGGCCGGGCTCGGTGCGGCGCTGCTGGTGCGTGGCCGCAGTCGCGCGCTCGGTCGGGTCGACACGACCGTCGCCGAGGGCGTCGCGTAACTGCAGGAACTCTCGGGTCTGTGGTCGCCTCGAGTCGGTGATCACCGCGCTAGGGTTCGACCACAGACGAGGCGCGCCGACGGGGCCGCCGGAACAGGAGTACTGCAGTGGAAATTCAGGGAACCGCAGCACTGGTCACCGGTGCGGCGTCCGGGCTCGGCGCAGCCACCGCGAAGCGACTCACCGACGCCGGCGCGACCGTCTTCGGTCTCGATCTCGCCCAGTCCATCGAGCGGGTCGGCAGCAAGGCCCCCGAGGGCGTCACGATGCTTGCCACGGACGTCACCAGCGCCGACGAGGTTCAGGCCGCGGTCGACAAGGTCGTCGAGTCGGGTGTGCCGCTGCGCATCGTCGTCAACTGTGCGGGTGTCGGCTGGGCGGGCCGCATCCTGTCAAAGAACGGCCCGCACGATCTCGAGCTGTTCCGCACGGTCATCACCGTGAACCTGCTGGGCACGTTCAACGTGATGCGCCTGGCCGCGGACGCCATCGCCAAGACCGATCCGGTCGACGACGCCGGGCAGCGCGGCGTCATCGTCAACACCGCGTCCGTCGCCGCCTTCGAGGGCCAGATCGGGCAGATCGCGTACTCCGCATCCAAGGGTGGCGTGCACGGCATGACCGTCCCCGCCGCCCGCGACCTCGCGCAGTACGGCATCCGCGTCGACACGATCGCCCCCGGCATCGTCGACACCCCGATGCTCGCCGGCGTCACCGAGGAGTACCGCAAGGGCCTCGAGGCCGGTGTGCCGTTCCCGTCGCGCCTGGCCCAGCCCGCCGAGTACGCCCAGCTGGTGCAGATGATCGTCGAGCACGACTACCTCAACGGCGAGACCATCCGCATGGACGGTGCGCTGCGCATGGCCCCGCGCTAGGCGGCTCCGCCGCCCGTGCGTGGTTTCGGTAGTTCCAGCTACCGAAACCACGCACGAGGCAGGACTGTCTCGGTATGACCGCGATCACCGTCTCGGCTGCGAAAAGCGCAGTGGCAGTGTTGATCATGCGGAGCATATGACGTCCTCCCCCGATGTGATCCGGCAGCAATGTCGATTCGTTCGGACGAGGGGGCACACTCGTTGTTGTGACCCTCGGAACAGCAGCGCGGGTGCTCGTGGTCGTCGTCGCGGTGATCGCGGTGGCGGGCGTCGCACTGTTGGTCGGTCAGCGGCGGTTGATCTATCTGCCGGACACGTCCACGCCTCCCCCGGCAGCCGAGGTGCTGCCGGGCGCCCGGGACGTCCGCCTCACCACGGACGACGGTCTCGAACTGGGCGCCTGGCTCGTCCCGGCCGCCGAGCCCACCGGCCCGGGCGCCGGTTTCACCGTGCTGCTCGCCCCCGGGAACGGCGGCAATCGACTCGACCGGGCGCGACTCGCGGCGGCCCTGTCCCTGGCGGGATTCACGACGCTGCTGGTCGACTACCGCGGCTACGGCGGCAATCCGGGCCGGCCCACCGAGGACGGCCTCGCACTCGACGCGCGGGCGGCACGGAACCATCTCGTCGAGATCGAGAACGTCCCGCCCGACCGGCTGCTGTATCTCGGGGAGAGCCTCGGCACCGGCGTCGCCACCGGACTCGCCGCCGCGTATCCACCGGCGGGTCTGCTGCTGCGCTCGCCGTTCGTCGACCTGCCGTCGGTCGCGCGGCACCACTACCCGTTTCTTCCCACAGTTCTGCTGTGGGACCGGTTCCCGGTCGCCGCGACCGTCGCCCGGCTCGGCGTGCCCGTCACCGTCGTGTACGGCACCGCGGACACGATCGTCCCGCCTGCGCAGAGCGAGCGCGTCGCCGACGCGGCGCCGCATCTCGTCGAACGGGTCGTCCTGCCGGGGGTCGGGCACAACGACCCGCCCATGTTCGGACGGCCGGTGGTCGACGCCATGACCCGCCTCGCGGCTGCCGTCCGGTCGTGACGTTCAGAGATCGTCGATGTGCGGAATCTCTTGCACCGCACGATCTGTCATCCACTCGCGCAGAAATTTCGTCGCGATGACGTCGTCCTCGTTGTACTCGAGCAGCCGCTGCCGCTGGGTCGGATCGGGCGGACCCTCGTAGCCGACGGCCTCGCGATACCAGCTCATCGACGCCTCGCCACCGGCTTCCTCGTCGCGCCACCGATGTCCGGCCAGCGGCGCAATCTTCTTGAGTCCCTTGCCGTTCGGGCACACGAACTGATCGGTCACGGCCTGGAACACGTCGACCCACTGCGGCGAGTCGATGAACGCGCGGACCTCCGCCTCGCTCGGCACACCGGGCCGTCCGTAGAACCGGCGCGCCGACGCCAGCAGCCACTTGTCCTCGGCCGTTCTCGAATAGCAGTATGCGGCAAACGTTTTCCCACGACGCTCGGCGACCTTGCGTTGATCGGAGAGCCACGTCCAGAACTCTCCGAAGGAGCGGGCCTCGTCGTCGGTGGGCACCGGATCCCAGGTCGCGAACGGCAGGTACGCCGACTCGCCGTCGACGTTCAGCAGCGTCCCCCACAGGTAGGCACCGAACTCGTGGTAGCTCTCCATGTCGACGTCGACCTCGATGTCGGCGCGGTGCACGTGCACGTGCCCGTACCGCCGCACCAGGGGCGCACCCACCAGCCACGCCTTCGCCGTGACGACGGTGTCCGCGAACGACCCCTGCGGCCACACCTCGGGTTCCTCGCCGTCCCAGTGGGCCAGCTCGTCGACGGTGTGCACACCGAGTTCCCGCAGCACCGTCGCGCGCTGGCCGGGCGCGACCAGCGACACGTCGTGCGCCTGCACCAGCTGTTCCCGGCACCGCGACCACCACGGGCAGGTCCGACACTCCCCGATCTGCGCCGGCTCGGTCGCGACCTCCCCACGCGCGATCGCGATGCGGTCCGCGAACCGCTCGTCGTAGTCGGCAAGCACCTCGGACAGGTCGTGCACAAGGATGCAGTCCCCGCCGTAGCCGATCGCCCCCGCCACCCGCGCGGGGCTGGCGAGTCCGTGCCGTTCGAGCATCCGGTACAGCTGCGCGAGCCGCATCTGGTCGCGCAGCTGGCTGCGCACCTTGCGGGTCTCGTCGATCGCGGGTTCCCACGCGAACAGTCCGGTCGTGGTCGCGCCGCGACCCGGATCGGTGACCTTGTGGTTGACGACGATCACCGGGATGTAGCCGCCGCGCACGGTGTCGCGCAGCAGGATCTCGGATCGGCCCCGCCGCCCTGTTTCGGGCTCGGCGGGCAGCACCGCACCCCAGATCCGGTCGACGCCGGCTCGGCACGCCCGGATCGTGTCCTCGGCCCGACGGGACGCGGGCCCGTCGGCTGCGATCTGCACCCAGCCGGGCTGGGCGTCGAACAGCTGTCTGCGGATCGATTCGCGATGAGCCGCGGCAGCCTCCTGCCGCTGTTTCGCTCCGGGGTTCTCCGGTGCCGTCGCCAAGTCCTCGGGAAACGCCGCGTCCAGATACACCCGGTGACGGCACCTCGTCAGCGCGCTCGCCTCGATGAGAACGGGCGATCGCCGCATTTCGATGGGTGCATCCACAACCGTCCAGGGTATTCGTCCTAAGGTGAACCGATACCACCGGCACAGACAGCCTGATTCTTCAGGCGCCGCTGCGCCGTCACACCGAATGGAGGGTGCTGTTCGATGGCGTTGTTCAAACGGCGGAAGCGTCGCGCCACCCGCAAGGCCGAAGCGAAGGCCCTGAAGCACAAGGCCGCGCTCGAAGCGAAGCTCGGAGCAAAGAACCAGTCTCGACGGGACCGCCGCGCCGCGAAGGCACAGGCCAAAGTCGACAGGGAGCTCGTCAAGTCGCAGACCCGGATCGAGAAGCAGCAGATCGCCACGCTCAAGGCGCAGGAGAAGGCCGCCGCCTCCCAGGGCTTCACCGCCGCGAAGGTGCGGCGCTATCTCGGGGTCGCACGTCTGCTGGCGCCGGTGCTGGTGCCGCTGGTCTACCAGGCCGTCACCGCCCTGCGCGGGCAGCTCGACGCCCGGCGGGCGCAGCGCATGGGCATCGCGATCGACCAGCTCGGCGAGTTCACCGGGCACGGCGCGCGACTGAGCGCCCGCGTCGCCGGCGCCGAACATTCCGTCGCCAAGATCGTCGAGCAGCATCCTCAGGACGCCGAAACCGCCAAGTTCGCCGAGGCCACCCGGGCCCGGCTCACCGATCTCACGACCGCGATCAGTGCGGCCGAGCAGATGCCCGCCCCGCGTCGCCGCTCGGCGCACGCGGCGATCTCCGCCGAGCTCGACGGCATCGAAGCCGACCTGCTGGCGCGGCTCGGGGTGCGCTGACGGTCCCATGGCTGCCGGTCCGATTCTGCGCGGTGCGACCGCGGGTGCCCTGACGGCGGCACTCGCGATCGTCGCGCACGCCGCGGCCGGTGGCGGGCTTCCCACGGGACCGAGTGCGGCGCTGCTCATCGCGGTCGCCGCCGCCGTCGGTGTCGCGGGCGCACATCTGCCGGCGGTGCCGACGGCCGTGTTCCTCGCGGCCGGCCAGGCCGGCACGCACATCGTCCTCGCGACCGTGCCGGCCGAGCACGCCCACCCGTCGTGGCTGATGCTGGCCGCGCACGCGGTCGCGGTCGCCGGGTGTGCCCGGCTGCTCACCGTCGCCGAACGGCTGCACGCGGCGATCACCCGCGTGGTGCACGCCGTGCTGTCGGCGGGCCCGGTGCCGGTGGAGGCTCCGGCACGCGTCGTGCCGGTCGGTGCGGTGCGCTGCGTCGTCGAGGCGCGACCACCACCGAGCATCCGTCGGAGGGGACCACCCGTCGCGGTCGCCTGAACCGCACGTCCTCTCCGATCAGAAAGCCACAGACAGAAGATGAAGACCCTTCCGACCCGCGCCGTCACGGCCGCGGGCATCACCGCTGCGATGCTCTTCGCCGGGGCCGGCGTCGCCTCCGCGCACGTCAGCGTCGTCGCACCCGGCGCCACCCAGGGCGGCTATACGGTGCTCACGTTCCGGGTGCCCACCGAGTCCGAGACTGCCGGAACCACCGCGCTGACGGTGACGCTGCCCGGGCTGAAGTCCGCGCGGACCGAGCCGATGCCGGGCTGGACCGCGACCGTCACGAAGGACCCGGCGTCCGGTCTGGCGACCTCCGTGACCTGGACCGCCGATCCCGGCGTCGCCGTCGGACCCGGCCAGTTCGAGCAGTTCCTGCTGTCCGCAGGGCCGCTGCCCGAACAGGACGCGGTGTCGTTCCCTGCGGTGCAGACCTACAGCAACGGTCAGGTCGTCGCGTGGGATCAGGAGGCCATCGGCGACGCGGAGCCGGAGAAGCCGGCGCCGAGCCTGACCCTCACCGCGAGCAGCGGCGACAGCCATGCCGTCGTAACCACCGCGGCGTCCGAAACCACCGCGACCTCCGAGGTTGCAACCGACGACACCGCCCGCTGGCTCGGCGGGATCGGCCTGGTGCTCGGCGCGCTCGGCGCCGCACTCGGCCTCGGTGCGGTACTGAAGGGACGGCGCTCATGAATCGCCTGTTCACGATCCTGGCCGCCCTGGTCGCGGCCCTGGTGATGACCGCCGGACCGGCGTCGGCGCATGCCGTCGTCCTGTCCAGCAACCCGGAGGACGGCGCGCAGATCGCGCAGGCACCCGTACGGGTGACGGTGACGTTCAACGAGGCGATGCAGCAGCAGTTCGCGGCGCTCACCGTCGTCGGCCCCGACGGGAACCTGTGGTCGAAGGGCGATCCGGTCGTCGACGGCGCGACCGTCGGCGTCGAGGTCGGCGAGCTGGGTCCGGCCGGCGTGTACACCATCGCGTTCCGGGTGACCTCCGCCGACGGGCATCCGGTCAGCGGTACCCGCACGTTCACGCTCACGCAGGACGGGGCGGGCGCGCCCGGCGCTCCCGCCGCGGGCACGGCCACCGCAGCCCCGGAGACCCCGGCCGCGACCTCGGCCGACGGTGACGGCGGCGGGGTCGCGGTGTGGTGGTTTGTCGTGGCCGCGGTCGTGGTGATCGCGGGCGGGCTGTGGTTCGCGCTGCGCAAGCCGAAGGCCTGACCTCCGTGGTACCGCCGCGCCGGCGATGGCTGCTCGGTGCCGTCGTCGGCGCGACCGCGGGTGTGGCCGCCGGCTGGTTGCTGGCCGCGCCCCAGGGTTCGAGCTGGGTGCGTGCCCTGTCGTTGTGCGCCGGGGTGACCGTGCTGGGCCTGGCCGCACTCGGGGTCGCCGTCCGCGGCGACCGTCGTCCCCCGGTCGCGCCCGCCGATCTGTGGCGGGCGATCGCCGCATTCGGCGGCGTGTGGCTGATGTGCGAGGGCGCGCTGCTGGTGTTCGAGGCGGCGGCGGTGGCCGGTGTGCCGGTCCCCCGCCTCGACACCGCACGGTTCGCGCAGTTCGCGGGGACCGTGGGCTCCGGGCGGATCGGGGTCGCGGCGTTCGGGTGTGTCGCGGCGTGCACCGTCGTCGCGGTCGTCGCGTACCGGCGAGATGCGTCGTGGCCGACGGCTCCGGTGCTCGCGGTGGCGGCGCCGGCGCTGATCGCGCGACCGGTGTCCGGGCACATGTCGCAGCAGCCTCTGGGTTCGCTGCTCGATGCGTTGCACGTCCTCGCGGCCGGTCTGTGGGTCGGTGTGCTGGTCGCGCTCGCGCTGACGGTGCGCTCTCGGGGCGCGTGGGCCAGGCTGCTGCCGCGCTATTCGACGCTCGCGACGTGGTGCGTCGCGGTGCTGGCCGCGACCGGGGTGATCGACGCGGCGGTGCGGCTGGGCTCGCTGTCCGCGCTGGTCGACACCGGTTACGGCCGCATCGTGCTGGCCAAGACCGTGGTCCTCGCCGGCCTGGTGGCTCTGGGGGCGCGGTGGCGTCGCACGTGGGTGCCCGCCGCGACCGCGCACCGCGCGACCGCGGAAGTGTCGCTGCGCAACGCGGTGCTCGAGGTGTGCGCGACCTCGGTCGCGTTCGGGTTGGCCGCCGCCCTCGCGACCTCCCCCTGAGCGCACCGACTTCAGCCGACGAGACTCGCCGCGCGCCGCAGATCGCGGACCAGGGATTCGAGCGCGTCGTCGCGGCCGGTGCGCATCCGCAGGATCGCCGACGGATGCACGGTCGCGATGATCTGCGGGTCGGACGACAGCTTCAGTTCGGGGTCGGCGTGCAGGACCTGGCCGCGATGTTCGGTGATCCGGAAGGACGGGCCGAGCAGTGCCTGCGCGGCCGTCGCCCCGAGACACACCAGCACGTCGGGGCGGACCGCTTCGAGTTCGGCGAACAGCCACGGCCGGCACGCGATCACCTCGCCGCGCGACGGCTTCTTGTGGATGCGCCGCTTGCCGCCGGCCTCGCGGGCGAACTTGAAGTGTTTGACGGCGTTGGTGACGTAGACGTCGCCGCGGTCGATCCCGGCCTTCTCGAGGGCACGGTCGAGCAGGTGCCCGGCGGGCCCGACGAAGGGCTCGCCGGCGCGGTCCTCCTGGTCGCCGGGTTGTTCGCCGACGAGCAGCAGCCGCGCGGTCGCGGGTCCGTCCCCGAAGACGGTGGGACCCGCGTATCGGTACAGATCACAGCCGCGGCATCCGGCGGCCGCGGACGCGAGGGCGTCGAGGTCGGTGCTCGCCGGCAGGTACTGTTCGGCGCCGGGATGTTTGGCCATACCTGCTGGATACCCGGTGTTCGGTACCGGAACCGTGCGACCCCCCAGCGGTCGTATGAAATGTCACAGAAATAAAAGATTGCACCGCTGCAGAGTTACGATCGGCCGACCGATCCAGGAGACGACCCGATGCCGAGAACCGCGACGACGGCAGCGCAGACTCGCCGCCGCTCGAGGCTGCGCACCGTGGCCCGGCACCCCGCGACACGTGTATTCGTCGGGCTCGCGGTCGTCGCCGCGGCCGCCTGGATCCTCCGCGCCCAGCTTCCCGCCCTGTCCACGATCCGCGACGCCGTGCTCGACGCTCAGGTGCAGTGGGTGATCGGGGCGCTTGCCGTCCAGATGGTCGCGATGCACATGCTGGCCCGCCTGCAGAACGTCGTGGTCTCGGCGTTCGGGGGTGAGATGTCGCGGCGCCGCTCGGAGCTGGTGACCTACGCGTCCACCGCCGTGACGCAGGGACTGCCCGCCGGTGGCGCGTTCGCGGCGGGCTACAACTACCGCTGGCTCACGTTCGCGGGCCTGACGCCCGGTCACGCGGTGGTCGCGCTGACCTTGTCCGCCGGGGTGTCGATGCTGGCCCTGGGCGTGGTCTATTCGGCGACCGTCAGTCCGCGGCTGGCCGAGTGGATGGTCGACGACGTGCTCCACGTCGTCCTCGCGGCATGCGTCGCCGCCGGGATCGCCGTGGTCGTGGCCGCCGCCGAGGTGGCCCGGCGACGCGCGCCCGCCCCGACCGTCGAAATCCCCCCGGATGCCGGTTGGAAGGCGAAACTCGCGAACACGCTCGCCGAGGTCGCCCGGCTCCCGCGGAGGGTGTGGCACCGGGTGTTCGCACTGACCACCGCGAAATGGATGTTCGACCTGTTGTGCCTGATCGCGGCGTGCCTAGCCGTCGGTATCGAGGCGGGGGTCGCCTCCCTCGCCACGCTGCACGTGGCGACGCAGGTGGCCCGGCAGATCCCGTTGACCCCGGGCGGTATCGGCATTGTCGAGGCCGGCCTGGTCGCCGGTCTCGTCGCGCTGGGATTCGACGCCGGACCGGCCGCCGCCGCCGTCGCGATCTACCGCCTGTGCACCTACTGGTTCCCGCTGGTCGCCGGAGCCGGGAGCATTCCGCTGCTGCGGCACGTCGCGCGCCGCGAGTCCGTTCGACTGCCCGAGGACCGGCGCGCACCCGCAGCGGCATAGCCGCTGCGCCGTGGCCACAGCGCCGCGGCACTGCACTACGGTGATACCGATGGCTGGAGGACTCTCGTGACCGATACCGGGCCGAAGCCCTCGCTGCGTTCGCGCAAGCGGGCTCGGACGTGGACCGCGATCCATTCGGCGGCGGCAGCCGCCGCGCTCGCCCACGACCGGCTCGCCGACGTGACGATCGAGTCGATCGTCGCGGAGGCCGATGTCTCCGCACGCACGTTCTTCAACTATTTCGCGTCGAAGGAGGACGCCGTCCTCGGGTTGCGCGCCCCGGCGATCGACGAGCGCACCGCGGCCGAGTTCACCCTCGGCGCCGACGAGGACGCCGTGGAGAAGGTCACCCGCCTGCTGTTCGACGTGCTGCAGAGTTCCGGACCCGGTCCCGAGCAGCGCGAACGGAACGCCGAGCTCACCTGCCGTCATCCGGAGCTGGCGCGCCGCCGCATGGCGCACGTCGACACCGCGCAGTCGCTGGTGTCGGATCTGGTTGCGGAGAAACTCGCCGAGTCCGATCGCCCCGTCACCGGCGGTGTCGGCACCCGCGAGGCCGCGCAGATGCTCGTTCTGTCGGCGGGCGCGATCATCCGGTTCGCGATGCGCTCGTCGATCGCGGAACCGGAGGCCGACGTCGAGACGCTCGTCGACCGGGCGCTCACGGTGTTCCGGGAAGTGACCGGGTTCCGGGCGACGGCGTCCCGCTGAACGCGGTCAGGCCGGGACGGTCGGCCGCGAGCGGACCGGACCGAGACCGCGCGCGACGAGGACCGCGGTGATCGCCGCGGCGGCCATGATCGACGCGAGCACCATGATCTGGAACCGTCCGGCCTCGAGCGGCGACAAGCCCCCGAAAATCGCGCCGACGAACGCGCCGGGGAGCGTCACCAGGCCGGTGGTCTTGGTCTGATCGGTCGCCGGGATCAGCGCGGCGTGCACCGCGACCCGGGTGAGTTCGGCCGTCGACTGGCGCGGGGTTGCGCCGAGCGCGAGCCATCCCTCGACCTCCTCCCAGCGGCTGTCGACGATCTCGAGGAAACGCCGCCCGGCCAGGGCCGCGACGGTCATGGCGTTGCCGATGACGATGCCGCCGATGGCGAGTGCGTAGCGCGGCGACAGTTCGATGGCACCGGTCGCGAACACGATCGCCAGGGCCACCCCCGCACCGGCCAGGATCGCGACCGCGACGATCCCGAGTGTGGCGGTACCGCGGCCGATCCGGCGCGTCGCGGTCCACGTGGCCACCGCGAACATCACCCCGAGGACGCCCGCCACCCAGCGACCGTCGGTGATGACGCCGCTGAGCACGAGACTGATGAGAGCGAGCTGGACGGCCCCGCGCGCGATCGCGAGTGCGGGCGCGAACCGGTGCGGAACCCCGTACGCCCACAGCACCGCGGTGGCCACGACGACAAGGACGAGCACACCGACCAGTGACTGGGTGAGGACGTGCAGGTCGGCGGTCACCTGTGAAGGCTAGCGACCGCGAGCGCGTCGACGGTGGACATCTGCTCAGGGTGCACAGAACGATTCAGCCGGGTCTATTTTTGCAGTAATGTAAATTTCCATGGCCGAAAACTCGGGTGACGCCCCCGCTTCCCAGTCACCCCGCGGGCTGGTGTTCCTGTTCGCCGGGCTCATGCTCACCATGCTGCTGGCCTCGCTGAACCAGACCGTGCTCAACCCCGCGCTGCCGACGATCGTCGGCGAACTGCACGGCGCCGACCTCATGCTGTGGGTCATCACCGTCTACATCCTCGCGTCGACGATCATGATGCCCGCGTACGGCAAGCTCGGCGATCTGTTCGGCCGAAAGCCGTTGTTGCTCGGCGCAATCGGCGTCTTCCTCGTCGGCTCGGTCGTGAGCGCGACCGCCGGCGACATCACCTGGCTCATCGTCGGCCGCACGATCCAGGGTGTCGGCGGCGGTGGTCTGATGATCCTGTCGCAGGCCGCGATCGCCGACGTCATCCCGGCCCGTGAACGCGGCCGGTACATGGGCATCATGAGCGGCGTGTTCGCGCTGTCGTCGGTGGCCGGCCCGCTGCTCGGCGGCTGGTTCACCGAGGGCCCGGGCTGGCGGTGGGTCTTCTGGATCACGGTGCCGCTCGGCCTGCTCGCCGCGACCGCGGCGATCGTGTTCCTGCGACTGCCTGCGAGAACCGGCCCCCGCCCGTCGATCGACGTCGCCGGCATGGCGGTCCTGTCCGTCACCACCACCGGCATCGTGTTGATCGGCACGTGGGGCGGCACGACGTACGCGTGGACGTCCCCGACGATCCTCGCCCTGATCGCCGGCACCGTCGCCGCCGCGGCGCTGTTCGTGTTCGTCGAGTCCCGCGCCGTCGAACCCGTCCTGCCGCTGCACCTGTTCCGCGACCGCAACTTCGACCTCATCACCGTGTCCGGTCTGCTCGTGAGTGTCGCGCTGTTCGGTGTCGCCGGATATATGCCGACCTACCTGCAGATGGTCGCCGGGGTCAGCGCCACCGAAGCCGGCCTGCTCATGCTCCCGATGATGGGGTCGCTGTTCCTCACCTCCACCATCGCCGGCCGCGTGGTGACCAACACCGGCCGCTACAAGATCATCCCGATCATCGGTTCGGTGCTGATCGCGGCCGGACTGACATTGCTGTCGCTGCTCACCGTCGACACCGCGCTGTGGGTGCTGTGCTGTTTCCTCGCCGTCGTCGGGGTGGGGTTGGGCATGACCGGGCAGCTCATGGTGCTCGTCGTCCAGAACTCGTTCCCCATCGAAGAGGTCGGCACCGCGACCGCGGGCAACAACTATTTCCGGCAGATCGGCGCGACGCTGGGCTCCGCGGTCGTCGGCAGCGTCTTCGCGAGCCGGGTGGCCACACTCATCGCCGAACGCGCCCCGGTCGGCGTCGTCGCGGATTCCCTGACGCCCCAGGCCGTCCGGCAACTTCCCGACGCGGCACGGCTACCGGTCGTCGAGGCCTACAACGAGGCGCTCACCCCGATCTTCCTGTGGATCAGCCCGCTCGCGCTCGTCGCGATGCTGCTGCTGTGCTTCGTCGTGGAGAAGCCGCTGGCCACCACGATCGAGCGCCGGAAGGAGCTTCCGGTGGAGGCCGCGACCACCGGTTCCTGAACGGTCGCAGCCCCCGACCTCCGGCTACCTACCCGGCAGCCACTGCAGCGACCGGATGAACGGCGGAATGATCTTGTTCCACAGCTTCGGCGGCAGTCCGCGCGGCCCGCCGAGGTTGAGGATCCGCGTGGTCGCGATCGTCTGCGATTCGGTGTACTTGAGCAACCCGTCCGCTCCGTGCCGTCGGCCGACACCCGAGATGCCCATGCCACCCATCGGCGCGGAGGTGCTCGCCCACGCCGGCGCGTAGCCCTCGTCGACGTTGACCGTGCCGGCGCGGACACGGGCCGCGATGGCCTCGCCCTGCGCCTTGGTCGCCGCCCACACCGAGGCGTTGAGGCCGTACTCGGTGTCGTTGGCGCGACGGATCGCCTCATCGACGTTCTCCACCGGGTACACCGACACGAGCGGACCGAACGTCTCCTCCCGGTAGCACTCGGCGTCCTCGGGGACGTCGGTGAGCACGGTCGGTTCGTAGAACAGCGGACCCAGATCGGGACGCGCCTTGCCACCGGCGACGACGGTCGCACCCTTGACCACCGCGTCGTCGACGTGCGACGACACCGCCTTGACTTGCGTTTCGTTGATCAGGCAGCCCATCTCGATCCCGAACTCGTAGCCGGGGCCGAGCGTCATCTTGCGGACGCGGTCGCCGAGCATGCGCGTGAACTCGGGGGCGATGGACTTCTCGACGTAGATGCGCTCGATGGAGATGCACAGCTGACCGGAGTTCGAGAAGCAGGCGCGCACAGCGGCGTCGGTGACCTCGCGGAGGTTCGCGCCGGCGGTGACGATCATGGGGTTCTTGCCGCCGAGTTCGGCGGAGAAGCCGATGAGACGGCGCCCTGCCTGCTCGGCGAGGATCCGGCCGGTCTGCGACGACCCGGTGAACATCAGATAGTCGGTGTTCTCGACGAGGGCGGTCCCGACGACGGAGCCGGGCCCGGGCACGACCGCGAACAGATCGCGCGGCAGTCCGGCCTCGTAGAGCAGTTCGACGCACGCGAGCGCGCAGTACGGGGTCTGGCTGTCCGGCTTGAGCACGATGGCGTTGCCGGCGAGCAGCGCGGGGATCGCGTCGGACACCGCAAGGGTCATCGGATAGTTCCACGGCGCGATGACACCGACGACACCCTTCGGATGATGCCGCACGACGGTCTTGGTCAGTCCGGGCAGCATGCCGGTGGCGCGGTGCGGGCGCAGCAGCTTCTCGGCGGTGCGCGCGTAGTAGCGGGCGGTGATCGCGATGTCGACGACCTCCTCCTGCGCGGACGCGCGAGACTTGCCGGTCTCGGCCTGCGCCATGTCCATCAGTTCCTCGCGCCGGCGCAACACGAGGTCGCGGTAGCGGTGGAAGATGCGTGCGCGGTCGGCGACCGGCCGGGCCGCCCACGCCGCCTGCGCGATGCGGGCACGCTCGATCGCGGTCTTCGCATCGTCTGCGGTGCCGACCGGGATCGAAGCGATCTCCCTGCCACTGAAGGCCTCCACGACCGGACGCGTGGTCCGCTGCGCGACGTCGTCGATGGCAATGAGGTCCGCGAGCCGCGTGAAGGTCGCAGCGCTGGGAGCAGGCATATCGCACCCCTACCGGTGAGTAGTTTTCCGAGTAACACCAAACTTAGCGCGCGGGGGTGGCCGCTGTCACAATTCCGCCACCCGCAGCTCGACGCGAGCCGGGATCCGCCGAGCGATACGACAGCGGCGTGCTGCCGGCCGCGCGCGGCCGTCCGACGGGGAAGCGAGGCCGTTCACACCCCCGCCGTGGGGGAAGCACGCCTTTAGATCACGCTGACGATAATTCTGTTCCGGTAACGATCTCTTCCCCAGGATGGTCATCGGGCCCGGTCCTCCCGGTCGCCCGTCCCTGTTCATCGCTGGAAAGAGAAGGCTTCGTATGTCTCGCCTACGTCGTGCTGGATTCACAGCCGCTGTCGCCCTCGTCATGACGGCGGTTGCCGCCTGTGGATCCGGTTCCTCCGGCGATTCACCGGCCGCCGAGGGACCGCTGCCCACCGAGATCCCCGCGGGCACCAAGCTCGTCATCGCGGACCAGGGTGAACGGCAGCTGTCCCTCCTCACCGGCTCCGGACAGCTCGACACGCTGCCGTTCGAGTACGAGTTCGCGACCTTCCAGGGTGCGCCCTCGATCCTCGAGGCGTTCCGCGCCGACGCGGTCGACGTCGCGTGGGCCGGCGAGATCATGACCGTCCAGTCCCTGGTCGCCGGTGACGACGTGCAGGTCGTCACGGCCATGCAGACGAACAACGGCCTCAACATGGGCATCGCCCCGAATGCTTCGGACATCAAGTCCCTCGCGGATCTGAAGGGCAAGCGGATCGGCTACGCCGAGGGCACCTCGCAGCAGGCCTTCGTGCTCCGTGGCCTCGACAAGGCCGGCCTCTCGGTCGACGACGTCGAGCTCGTTCCGATGTCGCTGCCGGACTTCCCGGATGCACTGCGCTCCAACCAGATCGACGCCGCTCCGATGAGCGAGCCGGTCTTCTCCCGGTACATGCAGACCCCGGGTGCGACGTCGCTGCCGCGTCCCGAGATCGAGGACCTCAGCGAGGGCATCTCGTACCTCTACTCGAGCAAGAAGGCCCTGTCCGACCCGGCGACCGCCGCGGCGATCCGCGCCTACGTCACCGCGTACATCAAGTCCGTCGCATGGGCCAACGACAACCGCGACGCGTACATCGACACCTACTTCGTGAAGAGCCAGGGCCTGACGGCCGAGGACGGACAGCGCATCCTCGACACCGCCGGGATCACCACCTTCCCGCATCTCGACGAGGATCTCATCGCGATCCAGCAGCACACCATCGACGTGATCGATGCCGCCGGCGAACTGCCCAAGCCGGTCGAGGCCGCCGACGCCTTCGACCTGCGCTTCGACGAGGTCGTCACCGCCGCAGTCGCCGAGTCCGGCGCCGCCCACACCCGCAGCTGATCTTTCCGAGGGGAATTCGACATGACGAACCGCCAGCTCAACCTCAACGCCTTCATCTACCCGACCGGCCACCACGAGGCCTCGTGGCGCCACTCCGGCAGCGTGCCCGAGCGTCTCTACGACGTGACCTACTTCCAGGAGCTCGCCCGCCTCGCCGAGAGCGCGAAGCTCGACGCCGTGTTCTTCGCCGACGGCCCCGCCCTGCGCACCGAGGTGAAGTACCGCCCCGACTACGGTCTCGAGCCGATCACCACGCTGACGGCGATGGCGACGGTCACCTCGCACCTCGGTCTGATCGCGACCGCGTCGACCACCTACTACGAGCCCTACAACCTCGCCCGCCTGTTCTCCTCGCTCGACCACATCTCCAACGGTCGCGCCGCGTGGAACATCGTGACCACCGCGACCGACGCGGCGGCAGCGAACTTCGGCCTCACCGATCACCCCGATGTCCACCAGCGTTACGCCCGCGCACGGGAATTCGTCGACGCCGCGATCAAGCTGTGGGATTCGTGGGAGGACGACGCCCTCGTCATCGACAAGGAAGCCGGCGTCTACGCCGACACCGACAAGATCCACCGCATAGATGTCGAAGGCGAGTACGTCAAGGTGCGCGGCCCGTTCGGCTCCGCGCGTTCCCCGCAGGGTCGTCCGGTGCTCGTGCAGGCCGGATCCTCCAACGACGGACGCGATTTCGCGTCCACCTATGCCGAGGCGATCTTCACCGCCCATCAGCGCATCGAGGACGCGCAGGCCTTCTACAACGACATCAAGACGCGCGCAGCCGGTTTCGGCCGCAACCCCGATCACGTGAAGATCCTTCCGGGTCTGAGCCCGTTCATCGGCGCCACCGAGGCCGAGGCCAAGGATCTGCACCGCGAGTTCAACGAACTCACCATCGTCGAATACGGTGTCGGCCAGTTGCAGAAGATGGGTCGCATCGACATCTCGGGTCTCGGGCTCGACGAGAAGGTGCCGGTCGAATTGTTCGCCGGCTCCGGCGATATCACCGACAACAACAACAGCCGCCGGCTGGTCTTCGCGAAGATCGTCGAGCGGGAGCAGCCCACGCTGCGCCAGCTGCTGCACAAGCTCGCCGGGGCGCGCGGCCACAACGTGGTCGCCGGCACTCCGGTTCAGATCGCCGACACCATCGAGCAGTGGTTCCGGGGCGGCGCCGCGGACGGCTTCAACATCATGCCGCCGCAGTACCCGCAGGGCCTCGAGGCGTTCATCTCGACGGTCGTGCCGATCCTGCAGGAGCGGGGCCTGTTCCGCACCGAGTACTCGGGCACCACCCTGCGCGACCACTACGGTCTGCCCCGTCCGGCGAGCCAGTACGCGCGCGAACTCGCGTCGGCCGGCGTCTGACCGGACCCGACGAGTCGAAAGGACAAGGTCGATGAGCACCTCCGTCGTCGAACCCCGGCGTTTCGGTAGTGGTCTGGCCGGCGATGCCGACACCGACCAGAAGCCCGAACGCACCGGCGGGCCCGATCTGCAGCCGCGCAACACCCGCAGTCGTCTCGCTCCGGGCAAGCCCATCAAGTTCGGTCTCGCGATCGGACCGGTTCTGCTGCTGGTGATCTGGATCATCGCGTCGGCGACGGGGGTGCTCGACCCGAAGACCCTGTCCGAACCGTGGACGGTCGTCACCACCGCGGGCGATCTGATCGCCGACGGACGCCTGCAGTCCAATCTGTGGACGTCCGTCCAGCGCGCCCTGATCGGCGGCGTCATCGGCGTCGCCCTCGGTCTGACCCTGGCACTGATCGCAGGTCTGTCCCGCATCGGCGAGGCGCTGATCGACGGCCCGGTGCAGATCAAGCGGTCGATCCCGACCCTCGCCCTGATGCCGCTCGCGATCCTGTGGTTCGGCATCGGCGAGGAGATGAAGATCCTCCTCATCGCGCTGTCGGTGTTCGTCCCGGTCTACATCAACACCTACTCGGCGCTGCGTGGAATCGACTCCCGCTTCGTCGAACTGGCCGAAACACTGGATCTGTCGCGGGCCCAGTTCATCCGGCGGATCGCCCTGCCGGGGGCACTGCCCGGCTTCTTCACCGGCCTGCGCCTGGCGGTGACCATCGCGTGGCTGGCACTGGTGGTCGTCGAGCAGGTCAACGCCTCGAGCGGCATCGGGTACCTGATGTACCAGGCCCGCAACTACGGCATGACCGACGTCATCATCGTCGGCCTCGTCGTCTACGCGATCCTCGGATTCGGCAGCGACCTGCTGGTCCGTTCGGCAGAAAGGAAGGCGCTGGCATGGCGCAAGACGATCGGAAGCTGACCGTCCGCACCTCGGGCCTGGCCCGTGGCTTCGACGGCCGCGCGGTCCTGCAGGGCATCGACCTCGAGATCCGCGCCGGCGAATTCGTCGCCCTGCTCGGGCGCTCCGGATCCGGCAAGAGCACGCTGCTGCGGGCGCTGGCGGAACTCGACCACGGCGTCCCCGGTTCCGGCACCATCGAGGTGCCGAAGAAGCGCGCGGTCGTGTTCCAGGATTCGCGGCTGCTGCCGTGGGCGCGGGTGCTCGACAACGTGATCCTCGGCCTCGACGGGTCCGACGCCGCCGAGCGCGGCCGCAAGGCCCTCGCCGAGGTGGGTCTCGCGGGCCGGGAGAAGGCGTGGCCGAACGAGCTGTCCGGCGGTGAGCAGCAACGAGTTTCGCTCGCCCGGTCGCTCGTGCGGGAACCCGAGCTGCTGCTGGCCGACGAGCCGTTCGGTGCGCTCGACGCGCTCACGAAGATCAAGATGCACGGGCTGCTCCAGGAGCTGTGCGCCAAGCATCAGCCGGCGGTGCTGCTGGTGACCCACGACGTCGACGAGGCCATCGCCCTCGCCGACCGGATCATCGTGCTCGACCACGGCCGACTCGCGGTGGAACTGACCGTCGATCTCCCGCATCCGCGCGCCTCGCGGGTCGTGGAGACCGCCGAGTACCGTCGCATCCTGCTCGAGGCGCTGGGGGTCGAGGTCGCGGCCTGAGGCCGTCCCCGGCCACCCGGCCCCAGCCGAATCGTGCCGAGAACCACGCTTCCGAATGTCGGTGGTTCTCGGCACAATTCACTTCATGACCCGCTGCACGCGTTTTCACCGGGACGGCACCGCCTGCACCAACGTCACCGAGTACCTCGACGGCTGGTGCCGTCAGGACGACTGCGCCGGCTTCGTCCGCCCGAACACGTCGGCGGCTCCGGAAACCCACGGGTCCCCGCGCGGGACCGACACCCACATCCGCGCCTCGCCGGTTGAGATCACCGATGTGACTCTCGACGAGATTCCCGGTGTCCATGTCACGACACGAGCCGTGGACAGCTTCCGGTTCCATCACGGCGGGAGTGCGCGCAGCGCCGAGGTGCAGCTGCGCTCCATGCTCGAGGACTTCCTCGTCAAGTCCGCTTCCCAGACTTCCGCGAACGGTTTCGTGCGGTTGTCCCGTCAGGGTTACGACCTGGTGCTCTCCCCCGACCGGACGGCCATCACGGCCTACTCCACCGTCCACCGGGAGCGTACCTGGGAACAGGTCAAGAGCAATGTTCCCTCACGCTTCCGGCGCCACATTCCGCGGCGGCCGTCGACCGCCCCGCGCCGGGAGCCGGGAGAACCGGTGCCGCCGGAGCGGTTCGCGGACGTCTTCGATGCCTCCGAGGTGTATCTGACCGCGCGCGTTCAGCGGTCCTTCGCCAAGATCGAGGGCCTACTGGAGGCCCCCGACGAGGAACTTCACGCAGCTGTACGCTCCTGCGCTGCGCAGCTTCCGGCCGGCATCCTCAGCCGACGTGCGGACGGACTGTTCGAGGTCGAGCACGCGGGCCGGATCTGGCTCGTCACACCGGACTGCCGAACGTTGATCGGCGTGAAGCCGGTGCGGACGCAGGATTCGACCGAGCGGTCGGTTGTCGAGATTCCGAGGTCGGCCACCGCTCCACGCGCAGAACGTCTTTGATCACGAGCCCGTGTGAACGACGTCGAGGTGTTCCCTATTCGGGAACCGTGTACGGCCCGTTCAGTGCGGGAAGGTCGAGCAGCCGATCGAGCCAGCTGACGGCCTCGATCAACGCATGGGCCTGCTCCCCGGGCTCACTTCCGTGTTCGACGGGCGCGAGAGTGCCGTGGGCCCGCGGGAGGTCTCCGTCGAGGACCTCGGCGATCGCCTTCCACACATGTCGTTCGGGGGCGGGCAGGTCGTCGATCGCCAGCTGGATTCCGTCCGGAGTCCGCAAGGTGACCGCGAAGCCGGTGACCCCGTCCACCTCGCTGTCGACGATCGGCCCGATCTTGTCGGTGATCACGTCGGCGATCGTGGTGACCACCCACTCGAGCACATCGTCGTACGAGGCGTCACCCGGTGCCGCCCCGTACACGAGCGCGGTCACGTACTGGGACAGACCTACGATGTCGCCGTCACCGGCGAAGGCAAGCAATCGGCCCCCGAGGATCGCCTCGGGGCCCGCGCGTCGTCGATTCGGTTCCATACCGGAGAATGCCCCGCACCGAGCAATTCACACCTGCCTTCTTCCATAACTTTTCGGCGGCGGACGGTCGCATCGGTGGCGTCTGTCCAGCACCGCCGTCCGCCCCTCCCCACCGTGCCCCATCTGTGACCCTTCGACCGCTCGAAAGTTGTGTGGGCGAAGCAAGTCTTCGCACAGAATGCTTTCCGAGTCATCGGACTCGGAGGCCTTCCGAGTCCTCGGACTCGACGAGCAGGACGAGCAGGAGGAAACACATGGCAAACGGCACGCACGTCGCCACCCTCGCCGACCTCGAGCCCCTCGTCGGCAAATCCCTCGGCACCAGCGACTGGATGGCAGTCGAACAGGACCGGATCAACACCTTCGCCGACGCCACCGACGACCACCAGTGGATCCACATCGATCTCGAGCGCGCTAAGGCCGAGAGCCCCTTCGGCGGCCCGATCGCGCACGGCTTCCTCACCCTCTCGCTTCTCATCCCCATGTGGGAGCAGATCCTGAAGGTGGACAGCGCCACCATGGCCGTGAACTACGGCCTGAACAAGGTGCGCTTCACCAACCCTGTGCCGGCGGGAAGCAAGGTCCGCCTCGACGCAAGCCTGAAGGATTTCGAGAAACTTCCCAAGGGCGGCGTGCAGCTTACCGTCGACGGACGGATCGAACTGGAAGGCAGCGAGCGTCCCGCTGTCGTCGTCGAGGTGATCCTCCGCTACTTCGAGGAGTGATCGAGCAGGCGTGAGCGAGCGGCGGAATCACGCCGCCCGTCGCAACTCGGGTCGGCCGGTGGCAGAATTCGGACGACGTCTGGCATTTCTGCCACTGGCACCGAGCGGTCGTTACCGGAGACAATGATCGCCGTGACGATCGAGACCGCCGCTCCTCCCCCGACCACCCACCGGATCCATTTCGCCTGGGTGGTCGCGACCGTTGCGTTCCTGGCACTGGTCGGCGCCGCCGCGTTCCGTGCGGCGCCGTCCGTGCTCATCGAACCGCTGCACGCGGATTTCGGCTGGTCCCGGGCGAGCATCTCGGCGGCCGTATCGATCAATCTGGTCCTCTACGGCCTCACCGCGCCGTTCGCCGCGGCCCTGATGGAACGCTTCGGGATGCGCGCGGTCGTCACCGCCGCCCTCGGGCTCGTCGCCGCCGGCAGCGGACTGACGGTCTTCATGACCGCCACCTGGCAGCTGATCCTGCTGTGGGGCGTGCTGGTCGGGCTCGGCACCGGGTCGATGGCGCTGGCATTCGTCGCGACCGTCACCGATCGCTGGTTCGTCGCGCGCCGCGGTCTGGTCACCGGCATCCTCACCGCCGCGAGCGCGGCGGGTCAGCTCGTGTTCCTTCCGGTCCTGGCGCTGCTCGCCGAGAAGTACAACTGGCAGGCGGTCGCGCTGACGGTGGCGTTCGCGGCGCTCGCCGTCGTGCCGCTCGTCGTGCTGTTCCTGCGCGAGCGGCCCGAGGACGTGGGCACCGTCCCCTACGGCGCCGGCCCCGACTACGTGCGTGTCGAGCCGAGCACCGGCAACGCCGGGCTGCGCGCCCTGCAGGTCCTGGCGACCGCCGCGCGCACCCGCGTCTTCTGGCTTCTCGCAGGCACATTCGCGATCTGTGGTGCCAGCACCAACGGCCTCGTCGGCACGCACTTCGTGCCCGCGGCCCACGACCACGGCATGCCCCTGACGGCCGCGGCGAGCCTGCTCGCGGTGATCGGGATCTTCGACGTCGTCGGGACCATCGCCTCCGGCTGGTTCACCGACCGGTTCGACGCACGCCGCCTGCTCGGCATCTACTACCTGCTGCGCGGCATCTCGCTGCTCGTGCTGCCGTTGCTGTTCGCGAACACCGTGCACCCGCCGATGATCGCGTTCGTCGTCTTCTACGGCCTCGACTGGGTCGCGACCGTCCCGCCCACGGTCGCGCTGTGCCGCCGGCACTTCGGTCCGGACGCCCCGATCGTGTTCGGCTGGGTGCTCGCGTCGCACCAGGTCGGTGCGGGACTGGTCGCGTTCCTGGCGGGTCTGGTCCGCGACCGTCTCGGCGGGTACGACGCCGCGTTCTATGTCGCCGGGGCCCTGTGCGCGATCGCCGCGCTCATGGCACTCGCCATCGGCCGGGAACCGGCCACAGCCGCCTCACCACCATCCGCCGCCCCACAAGACACCCGCGCGTAACCCGCCGCGCGGGCGTGCCTCCCCACTGTGCGCATCGAGGTTGTCGGAAGCGGAGACGGAGCCGACCAGGCTTCCTAGACTTGGGCGCATGACCGTCCTTCGCAAATCCGACGAGCCCGTCGACTTCTCGAAGATCGAACAGCGGTCGCCGTCGCTCGCGCGAATGCTCATCGACCGCGTCACCAGCAACCCGGACGACGAGGCGTTCCGCTTCCCGGACGGCCAGGGCGGTTGGGCGAGTGTCACGTGGGAGCAGACCGTCGACCGCGTGCGTCTCATCGCCGGCGGCCTGATCGCCCTGGGGATCGAACCGGAGGATCGTGTCGCACTCGCGTCGTCGACCCGGTACGAATGGATCCTCGCCGACTTCGGCACGATGTGCGCCGGCGGCGCCACCACCACCGTGTACCCGACGACGAACGCCGCCGACGTCGCGTTCATCGTCTCGAACTCCGGCAGCCGCGTGGTCATCGCGGAGGATCAGGAACAGGTCGGCAAACTCGCCGCCCACCGCAGCGAACTGCCCGACGTGCGCAAGGTCGTGGTCATCGACGGCACCGGCGACGGCGACTGGGTGATCGGCCTGTCCGAACTCGAGGACCTCGGCCGCAAGCTGCTCGCGGAGCAGCACAGCGTCGTGCTCGATCGCATCCACGGCATCAAGCCCGAGCATCTGGCGACGCTGATCTACACGTCCGGGACCACCGGCAAGCCGAAGGGTGTGCGGCTGCCGCATTCGGCGTGGACGTACACCGCGGCCGCGGTCGATTCGCTGGGCATCCTGCACCCCGACGACCTGCAGTATCTATGGCTGCCCCTGTCCCATGTGTTCGGCAAGGTGCTGCTGAGCGTGCCGATCCAGATAGGTTTCCCGACGGTCGTGGACGGTCGCGTCGACAAGATCGTCGAAAATCTCGCGGTGGTTCGCCCGACGTTCATGGGTGCCGCTCCCCGCATCTTCGAGAAGGCGCACGCCCGCATCGAAGGAATGATGGAGGAGGAAGGCGGCGTCAAGAAGAAGATCTTCGACTGGGCGATCGGGGTCGGGTTGCGCACGTCGAAGGCCCGCCAGGAGGGACGATCCCCGTCCGCACTGGACACGGTGCAGTACAAGATCGCCGACAAGCTCGTCTTCTCGACCATCCGGGAACGCTTCGGTGGCCGGCTCCGCTTCTTCGTTTCCGGTTCCGCCCCGCTCGACGCCGAGGTCGCGCAGTGGTTCGACGCGGTCGGCATCAAGGTGCTCGAAGGGTACGGCCTGTCGGAGACGTCCGCCGCGTCGTTCCTCAACCGCCCGAGCGCGTACCGGTTCGGCACCGTCGGCTGGCCGTTCCCCGGCACCGACGTCGAGATCGCCGAGGACGGGGAAATCCTGATCAAGGGCCCCGGCGTGATGAGCGGCTACCACGACCGTCCCGATGCGGACGCCGAGGCGTTCGACGCCGACGGCTGGTTCCACACCGGCGACATCGGTTCGATCGACGACGAGGGCTTCCTGCGCATCACCGACCGCAAGAAGGACATGTTCAAGACGTCGCAGGGCAAGTACGTCGCACCGTCCGCGGTCGCGGCGACGTTCAAGGGCATCTGCCCGTACGCCGCCGAGATCGTCGTGCACGGCGAGGGCAAGCCGTACTGCGTGGCGCTGGTCGCGCTCGACGCCGAGGCCATCGGTGAGTGGGCCAAGAAGAACGGACTGGAGGGGCTGTCGTTCGCGGAGATCGCGCGGCACGAGAAGACCGAGTCGCTGATCGCCGCCTACATCGACGAGCTCAACGCCCAGCTCAACCGGTGGGAGCAGGTCAAGAAGTTCACGATCCTGGACCGGGAACTCAGCATCGAGGCCGGTGATCTGACCCCGAGCATGAAGCTTCGGCGCAAGGTGGTGGTCGACCGATTCGCCGACAGCATCTCCGGCCTCTACGGGTAGGCCACTATCCTGGTCCATATGAGTAGTGCACGACCGAATCCAATCCAGCTCATCGGCTACGTCTTCGGTCGTCGGCTGCCGACAGAAATGCAGGACTGGGTGCGCAACGACGTTCTCGGCCCCGGCAGCACGCGACGCTACCTGGTGCGCTGGATCACCCCGATCATCCCGTTCCTTCTGCTGTTCCTGCTGATTCCGGGCCCGGTGTGGATTCCGATCGCGATGATGCTGCTGTTGCTGCTTCCCTGGATCTACTTCTCGGTCGCGCTGCGGCCGATCTGGCAGCGGCACCGGCTGCAGCAGCACGGCCTGGACCCGGCCCTGCTCGGCGCGAAGGAGCGGGAGCGGGCGGACCGCGAGCGCGCGGAGTACGAACGCCGATTCGGTCGGTGACCTCTATCGACACTCGGACGCACCAGTCGCGTCTCTTCCTCCTGCTCGGGCCCGCCTTCGTGGCGGCCGTCGCGTACGTCGATCCCGGTAACGTCGCCGCCAATCTGACCGCCGGTGCCCGCTACGGATATCTGTTGCTGTGGGTGCTGGTGGTCGCCAACATCATGGCGATCCTCGTGCAGTACCTGTCCGCGAAGATCGGTGTGGTGACGGGGCGTTCCCTGCCGGAGCTGCTGGGTATGCGCCTGCGCACCCCGTCGCGCCGCGCTTTCTGGCTCCAGGCCGAGGTGATGGCGATCGCCACCGACGTCGCGGAGGTGATCGGCGGTGCCCTCGCCCTGCACCTGCTGTTCGGGTTGCCCCTGTTCGTCGGTGGGCTGATCACCGGTGCCGTGTCCGTCGCGATCCTGTCGGTGCAGGACCGTCGCGGACAGCGTTCCTTCGAGTTCGTGGTGGTCGCGCTGCTGGCGATCATCACCGTCGGGTTCCTGACCGGCCTGGCGTTCACAGATGTGTCGTTCACCGACGCCGCGGCCGGGCTGGTGCCCCGCTTCGAGGGAACCGACACGGTCCTGCTGGCGGCGTCGATGCTCGGCGCGACGGTGATGCCCCACGCGATCTACCTGCATTCGGCGCTCGCCCGCGCCCGGCACGGCCGGGTCGAACCCGGCCCCCGCCTGGACCGGGTGATGCGGGCGACCCGCTGGGACGTCGCCGGTGGCCTGGTCGTGGCGGGCAGCGTGAACATCGGCATGTTGCTGCTCGCCGCGTCGGCGCTGCGCGGACGGGAGGGCACCGACAGCATCGAGGGTGCGCACGCCGCGATCACCGATTCCCTCGGCCCGACGATCGGCGTGGTCTTCGCGGTCGGCCTGCTCGCGTCCGGCCTCGCGTCGACGGCGGTGGGATCCGCGGCCGGCGCCGAGATCATGGCGGGTCTGCTGCACATCCGGCTCCGGCCGATCGTGCGACGCGTGATCGTGATGGTGCCCGCGCTGATCCTGCTCGCGGCGGGTGTCGATCCGACGTTCGCCCTGGTGCTCAGTCAGGTCGTGCTGAGCATGTGCATTCCGTTCGCGCTGGTGCCGCTCGTGCGGATCAGTTCCGATCCGGTGTTGATGGGCGCGCAGCGCAATCTTCCGGCGACGAGTGCGGCGGCCTGGCTGACGGTGGGTCTGATCGTCGCGTTGAATGCGACGCTGCTGTGGCTGACCTTCACCGCCTGACCGCTGCCGCGTCGCCCGCTAGGACAGCACCTCGACGAGCGTCGTCGCCGAATCCCCGGTCATGACCCGTTCGACACTGTCGAGATGCTTGCGCCAAAAGGCTTCGGCGGCACCGGGTTCCCCGTTGCGCAACAATTCGACGAGCTTGCGGTTCGCGCGCAGCGCGACCGACGCGCCGGGGCGGTCGGAGACGTCGCTGCGCGTCGAGATGTAGAGGGCGTTGTGGGCGTCCATGATGTCGAGCAGCATGCCCGCGAGTACCGCCATCGTCTGGTTGCCGCCGAGTTCCATCACCATGCGGTGCACCTCGGTGTCGTACCGCGCGAACCCGATCGGGTCACCGGTCAGTTCCGCGCCGCGTTCGACCAGTTCGGCGAGGGTGTCGACGCGATCTTCCGGGTTCGCGGCGATCAGACCGACCGCCGCGACCTCGAGTTCGGTGCGGGCCCGGTAGACATCGGCGAGGGGCACGCCCCGGTACTGCAGCAGCAGACCGGTCGAGCGGGCCGCGGTGGAGCGGTCCGGCGCCTGCACGCGGGCGCCGCCGTGGGCGCCGCGCAGTACGGTGATGATGCCTTCGGATTCGAGGATGCGGAACGCCTCGCGCAGCGTCGGCCGGGACACCCCGAACCGTTCCATCAGGGCCGCTTCGTTCGGCAGCGGCTCGCCGGGCTCGAGCTCACCGGTGATGATCTGCCTGCGCAGGCTCGCCGCGATCAGTTCGCCGGCCTTCGGCACGCGAACAACCGTCGAGCGTCCGTCGAGTGGCATTTCACCGTCCTGTAGTCCCGTCGCACAGCCCAAGCGCTGTCCGGTAAGAATACAAGAATCTACCGCTTTGACCGGTTATGAGTACGATCATCTGACCGTATGAGCTGGGACTTATCCTCTGCTACATGAGCGAAGCAACCAAGCCCGAGTTCACCGCCACCGCCGACCTGGCCGACGAGATCGGCCCGGACATCCGCAGCTGCGACACGCAGTTCATCCAGTTCGGCAAGCACACCGAGTTCTGCGGGCCGATCACCACGATCCGTTGCTTCCAGGACAACCTGCTCGTCAAGCAGACCCTGAGCGAGCCGGGCAACGGCGGTGTCCTCGTGGTCGACGGTGGCGGCAGCATCCACACCGCGCTCGTCGGCGACATCATCGCCGGCCGCGGCGTCGACAACGGCTGGGCCGGGGTCATCGTCAACGGCGCGGTCCGCGACTCGGCGATCCTGCGCACGCTCGAGATCGGCATCAAGGCGCTGGGCACGAACCCGCGCAAGAGCACCCAGACCGGCTCCGGGGAGAAGAACGCGCCCGTCGAGATCGGCGGGGTCACGTTCAACCCGGGTGAGATCGTCTACAGCGACAGCGACGGCGTCGTCGTCCGCGCCGAGGCCTGATCGGATGCGGTGACGGTGCCGACGAATTCGGCTACCGCACTGCGTAGTTCACGACTGCGCGGCACCGCACCGGACATCCAGAACACCCCGTGCACGAGGCCGTCGAATCGCACGGTGGTCACGTCGACACCGTCCCGGTGGAGGCGGGCGCCGTATTCCTCGGCCTCGTCGCGCGCCACCTCGTTCTCCGTCGTGAGGATCAGCGTCGGCGGCAGACCCGCCAGGCTGTCCGCGCGGGTGGGCACCGCATAGGGATTCTGCGCATCGCCGGGCTCGGACAGGTACTGCTCCCAGAACCAGTCCAGCCCCGCCGCGGTGATCACGTACCCCTCGGCGAATTCTCTCCGCGACGGCAGTTGCGCCTCCGGATCGACGACCGGGTACACGAGCACCTGCCCGCGCAGCCGGGGTCCGCCCTGGTCACGGGCCCGCAGCGCCGTGACGGCCGCCAGGTTGCCGCCGGCGCTGTCGCCCATGATCACGATGTTGTCAGGGTCGCCGTCGTAGTCCGCGATGTGGGCGGCGACCCACTTCAGTGCGGCCCACGCGTCGTCCGGCGCAGCCGGGAACCGGTGCTCGGGCGCGAGCCGGTACGCGGCGGTCACCACGATGGCGCCCGTGGCGTTGGCGATTCCGCGAGCCGGCTCCTCGACGACGTCCAGGCTCCCCGCCACGAATCCGCCGCCGTGGAAGTACAGCACCACCGGATGCGGCCCCTCGCCCTCCGGGACATGGATCCGCAGGTCCTGCTCCCGGCCGGCGCTGCTGTACCGCGCCTCGTGAACCCGCGCGACCGGTTCGGCCGGCGCCTGCAGCCCGGTGAACGTCGCGACGACTGCGCGCGCTTCGTCCACCGACATCTGCTCGAACGACTTCAGTCCCTGTGCCTGCAGTCCCGCGATCAACTGCGCGACGTGCTCGTCCAGTGCCATCTGTCTGCCTTCTTTCGAAAGTGTTGTGCTGCTGAGTGATCGGAGCGTCGTCAGGAGGCGCGGGCGAGTTGCTCGCCACCGCCGAGCTCGAAGCCTTCGTAGCCGCGTTCGACGACCTCGGCGCACTTGGCCCGGTACGCGGGCGCTCCGCCGAGGTAGACCATGCAGACCCGCGGCTTGCCCGGGATGTTCGCGCCCATGTACCACGAGTCGGTGTTCGGCATCAGCGTTGCCGCAGCCAGTTCGGCGCAGTGCTCGACCCACGCGTCCTCTGCCTCGAGGGTCGGCTCGATCGTGTCGAGACCGCGCTCTCGCAGATGGGCGATGGCGTCGGTGGCGAAGTCGACGTGGTCCTCGATCGCGAGCGGCATATTGTAGAGCACCGACGGGGACTGCGGGCCGGTGACCAGGAACAGATTCGGGAACTTGTGCATCATCAGCCCCAGATAGGTGCGCGGTCCGCCCGCGAACTTGTCCTCGAGCCGCTCGCCGTCGCGGCCGACGATGCCCATCGCCAGCAGCGGCCCGGTCATCGCGTCGAATCCGGTGGCCAGGACGATCACGTCGAGTTCGTGGTCGGCGGCCGTGGTACGGACACCGGTCGCGGTGATCTCCCGGATCGGCGCGCTCGCGACGTCGACGAGGGTGACGTTGTCGCGGTTGTAGGTTTCGTAGTAGTTCGTCTCGAGCGGCGGACGCTTGGTCGCGTAGGGGTAGTTCGTCGGCGCGAGCAGCTTCGCGACCTCGGGATCGTTCACCCGCTCGTAGATGCGCTCGCGGATGTATTCGGCGACCGTGTCGTTGGCTTCCCTGTCGAACAGGATGTCCCGGAAGCTGTCGATGAACAATCGGAATCCGCCTGCGTCCCAACGCTCGTCGAACACACGTCGGCGTTCCTCGGCGGAGACCGCGAGCGCGGAGTCCTGCACCTGGTCGTACGGGACGCCGAGGAAGTGGTTGCGGGAGGCAGCGCGAATCTCGTCGTAGTGCGCCTTGACGTGCGCGATCTCCTCGTCGGTGACCGGGGTGTTGCCGATCGGCGTCGCATAGTTCGGGGTGCGCTGGAACACCGACAGGTGCCCGGCCTGCTTCGCGATCTCGGTGATCGCCTGGATGCCGCTGGACCCGGTGCCGATGATCCCGACGCGTTTGCCGGTGAAATCGACCGGTTCGTGCGGCCAGTTGCCGGTCAGGTACACCTCGCCGGCGAAGTTCTCGATGCCCGGGAACTCGGGCTTCTTCGGCACCGACAGGTTGCCCGCACCGGAGATCAGGTAGGTCGCGGTGACCGAGTCGCCGGACTCGGTGCCCACCGTCCACACGCGGCGGTCCTCGTCCCACACCGCGGAGGTGATGCGGGTACCGAACGTGATGTCCTTGCGCAGGTCGAAGCGGTCGGCGACGTGCCGCAGGTAGTCGAGGATCTCCGGTTGCGCGGCGAACCGCTCGCTCCACTGCCACTCCTGCTGCAGTTCCTTCGAGAACGAGTACGAGTAGTGGACCGACTCGATGTCGACACGCGCGCCGGGATACCGGTTCCAGTACCAGGTGCCGCCCACATCGTCGGCGGCGTCGAAAACCCGGACCGTCAGGCCCATTTCGTCGCGCATCTTGTACAGCGCGTACAGGCCGGTGAACCCGGCTCCTACCACGACCGCGTCGACGTCGGGAGAGGCGGAAGAAGGATCGAAGGACATGATGCTGACTCCTCGTGGATCACGGGGGAAGGCACTCGGGGGGTGCCGATCCGGACACGACCACCATGACGTGGATCACACCCACCCCACATGGGGGAGAACACCCCCGTAGCTACCTGTGTTGGGGGTCACAGCCCGATCGGGTATCTTCGGCCTCGATCCTTCGGCATCTCGGAAGGGAGTCCGGCGCTGTCCGCCACCACCGCCCCGCACAGGTCTCTGACCAGCTTCATCGGGCGTCGCCGTGAACTCGACGCGGCCCGCGCGTGCCTGCAGCAGGCCCGTCTGGTGTCGCTGGTCGGACCCGGCGGGGTGGGCAAGACCCGGCTCGCGGAGGAGCTGGCGGTGCGCTCGGCGCGCGCGTTCCGCGATTCGGTCCGGTGGATCGATCTGGCGGCCGTCCGGGACCCGGACACGGTGCCGTCCGCGGCCGCCGCGGCCCTCGGCGTGACCGACCAGTCCAATCGTCCCGTGCTCGACAAGCTCGCCGAGCACACCCGCAACCGGCACATGCTGATCGTCGTCGACAACTGCGAGCACCTGCTCTCCGCGGTGATCACGCTGGTCACGTCGTTGCTGGCCGCAGCACCGGAGATCCGGGTGGTCACCACCAGCCGCGAACCGCTCGGCATCGCCGGGGAACAGACCTACCTGCTGCCGCCGCTGGGCACTCCCCCGCCGGGCACCGGATACCGGGCGGTGGACATCGCGCCGTTCGAGGCGGTGACGCTGCTCGTCGAACGCGCCCACAACACCGTCTCCGACTTCGAGCTCACCGACGCGAACGCCGACGCGATCGCCCAGCTGTGCCGGTCCCTCGACGGCATCCCGCTGGCCGTCGAACTCGCCGCGACCCGGCTGCGGTCGCTGTCGCCCTCACAACTCGTCGAGCGGATCGACCGCCGGTTCGCGCTGCTCACCGGCGGTAACCGCAGCGCCCTGCCGCGGCAGCAGACCCTCCGCGCTCTGATCGACTGGAGCTACGACCTGTGCTCGGAGGACGAGCGGCTGCTGTGGGCACGCCTTTCCGTCTTCCCCGGTTCGTTCGATCTCGAAGCGGCAGAGGCGGTGTGCGGGTTCGGTGCGCTTCCCGTGGACGGGATCGTCGACCTGCTCGACCGGCTCGTCGCCAAGTCCCTCGTCGGCACCGAGCGCGCCGCCGAAGAGCTCCGGTACACCCAGCTCATGACCGTGCGCGAATACGGAGCCGAGCTTGCCGAGAGGTGCGGCGAGACTGCGGAACTGTATCGCCGGCATCGCGACCACTATGCCGCGCGGGCCGCACGCGCCGCGCAGGACTGGTGCGGATCGACACAGCGGGACATCCTCACGAACCTGCGTATCGACCATCCGAATCACATTGCGGCGCTGGACTGGTCGCTGCGCGAGGAATCGTCGTCGCCGACCACCGCCGAGTTCGCGGTGGCGTTGCGTTATCACTGGATCGCAGGCGGCAACCTCGCCGACGGCCGCACCCGCCTCGAGCGCATCCTGCAGCACGTCACCGATCCGGTCCGCGCCCGCGGCGATGCCCTGTGGGTGGCCGCCTGGATCGCACTGATCCAGGGAGATCACGATGCGGCCGAGCGGCACCTGACCGAATGCCGTTCTCTCGCGGGAACTCTCGGTGACGATCACCTGGGTGCACACGCCGACCACTGGGCGGCCCTGCACCTGCTCTTCCGCGGCCGCACCACCGAGGCGATCGGCCTGTACGAGTCGGCGATCGCGGTGCTCCGCTCCCACGAGGACACCGCCGCGGTGCTGACCGCGTCGTTCCAGCTCGCCATGGCGCAGATCTACGACGGGCATGCCGACGACGCGCTCGCCACCTGCAAGACGGTCCTCGACCTGTCCGAGCGCCACGGCGAGAACTGGAATCGTGCCTATTCGCTGTGGGTTTCGAGCCTGGTGCATCTGCATCAGGGGGCACCCGGCGCGGGGGTGGACGCGGCCCGGGCCGCCCTGCGTATCCAGCGGTCCTACAAGGACAAGATCTGCACCGCGCTGTCGATCGAGGTGCTGGCGTGGACATGTGCGGGATCCGATCCCCGGATGTCGGCGCGCCTGTTCGGCGCGGCCGACGCGGTGTGGACACGGCTGGGCACCGACATCTCGGCGTTCGGCCCCCATGTCACCGACGATTCGCGTACCGCGCGGCAGCGCGCCGTCGACGCGCTCGGCGAAGCCGAATTCGGCAAGCTCGCCTCCGCGTATGCGGGGACCACGATCGACGAAGCGGTGGTCTTCGCGCTCGGGGAAGCCGCCGCCGAGGCCACCGCACCGACGAGTGTTTCGCCCCTGACGAAACGGGAACTCGAGATCGCCGCGCTCATTGCGGAGGGCCTGAGCAACCGCGCGGTCGCCGAGCATCTGGTGATCTCACCGCGGACGGTCGACGGTCACGTCGAACGGATCCTCGCGAAACTCGGTTTCGGGTCGCGCACGCAGATCGCCGCGTGGGTCGCGGCGCGCGCGGCGTAGCTACGCCTCGCGGGTGACGCGTGCGCTGGCCCCTGCGATCTCCACGATGTCGCCGACGTGCAGCTGCCGCCCGCGCCGGAACTCCGCCTCGCCGTTGACGGAGACCAGTCCGTCCGCGATGACCTCCTTCGCCTCGGCCCCGGATTCGATGAGGTTCGCGAGCTTCAGGAATTGGCCGAGCCGGATCGACTCGTCGCGGATGGGTACTTCGTAGGCGTCGGACATGACTCCCATTCTCTCCGAGGCGGGAGGCTTCGACGATTCGCGGGCCCCGCGGAGTAGCCGCAGATCGGAAAGACAGCGGCGCGCTGCCGCCAGCGCGCGGCTGTCTACCTCGTCTGCGGGATCTACGGGGCCGCCGAAGTCGTGTGTCGTCACGATGCGATCCGGGCACACTGGACGGGTGAGTAGCCCCGCACTGGTCTGGTTCCGCCGCGACCTGCGGCTGCAGGACCTGCCCACCCTGCTGTCTGCCGCCGACACGGCAGACAGCGCGGCCGCGGTGTTCGTGCTCGACGACCGGCTGCTGCGGCCCTGCCCGCGCACCGCCTTCCTGCTGCGGTGCCTGCGCGCTTTCGACGACGACCTCGACGGACGCCTGCTCGTCGTCCGCGGGGATCCGGTGACGGTGATCCCTCGGCTCGCCCGCGACCTCGACGCGGCATCGGTCCACCTCAGCGCCGATTACGCCCCGTACGGGTCGCGCCGGGACCGGGCCGTCGAGGATGCCCTCGGCGACGTGCCGCTCGTGCGGACGGGATCGCCCTACGCGGTCTCACCGGGCAGGATCCTCAAGGGCGACGGCAGCCCGTACCGGGTCTTCACGCCGTTCCGGAAGGCATGGCTCGAGCACGGGTGGCGGGCACCGGCCCGTACCGGCGCGTCGACGGTGGCGTGGATCGACCCGGACGGCGTCGACGGCAGAACGTCGATACCGGCCGACGACGACAGCCTCGGGGTCGCGTTGCCGCCCGCCGGAGAGGCAGCGGCACGGAAACGCTGGCAGCAGTTCCGCGACGACGCGCTGGACCGGTACGACAGCGACCGGGACCGCCCGGACCTGGACGGCACCAGCCGGCTGTCTCCGTACCTGAAGTTCGGGTGCGTGCATCCGCGCACCCTGCTGCACGACCTGCGCGACCGTTCCGATCCCGGCGCGACGACACTGCGCAGCGAACTGTGCTGGCGCGACTTCTACGCCGACGTGCTGCACCACCGCCCGGACACCGCCCGCCGCAACTACAACGACCGGTTCGACAACATCCGCTACGACACCGGCCCGGAAGCGGACCGCGCGTTCACCGCGTGGAAGCAGGGTCGCACCGGATTCCCGATCGTGGACGCCGGCATGCGCCAGCTGCTCGCGGAGGGCTGGATGCACAACCGGGTGCGGATGATCGTCGCCTCGTTCCTCACGAAGGATCTGCACCTGCCGTGGTGGTGGGGCGCCCGGCACTTCATGGATCACCTCGTCGACGGCGATCTGGCCTCCAACCAGCACGGATGGCAGTGGACGGCCGGGTGCGGCACCGACGCGGCACCCTACTTCCGGGTGTTCAACCCGACCACCCAGGGCGAGAAGTTCGACCCGACGGGTGACTACGTACGCCGTTGGGTACCCGAACTGCGCGGCATTCCCGGCAAGGGGGTGCACCGGCCGCCGACCGGCACGTCACCGAACGGATCGTCCCCGGGCTATCCGGACCCGATCGTCGACCACACACACGAACGGCAGGTCGCGCTGGCCCGGTACGGCGAGATCGCGAGACGGTAGATCCACCCATCCGGGGACACCGCCGCCCCGAACCACCGGATACGACGAAGCTGATACGGAGGGGACCATGGGCATCGAGTATTCGAGCATCGTCGACGTGCCGCGCGACGAGGTCTTCGCCTGGCACGCCCGGCCGGGTGCGATCCAGCGGCTGATGCCGCCGTGGCAGCCGATGCGGGTGATCGCGGAGGCGGATTCGCTCGCCGACGGCCGCGCGGTGCTGGGCCTTCCCGGAGGCCTGCGGTGGATCGCCGACCACCGGCCCGAAGACTACGATCCGCCCGCGCGCTTCGTCGACGAACTGGGCCGCGACGGTCTCACCTCGCTGCCCGCCGGTCTCGTCGCATCGTGGCGGCACGAGCACATCTTCGAGGCGGTCGGCCGCGGCCGCACCCGCATCGTCGACCGGGTGGACACCCCGATCCCGGAAAAGCTTCTGCTGCAGACCTTCCGCTACCGGCACCGGCAGATCGCCGACGACCTGGACGCACACCGCTGGGCCCAGTCGCAGGGTGTGCGACCGGTGACGGTCGCGGTCACCGGGACCTCCGGGCTGGTCGGCACCGCACTGACCGCGTTTCTGACCAGCGGCGGATACCGGGTGATCCGGCTCGTGCGCCGAGCACCCCGGGACCACCACGAGCGGCAATGGAATCCGCAGGAACCGGCCGAGGATCTGCTCGAAGGCGTGGACGCCGTCGTGCACCTGGCGGGTGCGTCCATCGGTGGACGATTCACCGACGAGCACAAGGCCGCGGCCCGCGACAGCCGGATCGAACCCACCCGGCTGCTCGCCGAATGCGCGGCGAACACCGCGAACGGACCGGCCTCGTTCGTGTGCGCGTCCGCGATCGGCCTGTACGGCTACTACCGCGGCGACGAGATGCTCGACGAGAACGCTTCCCGCGGTTCGGGATTCCTCGCCGACCTGGTCGCCGACTGGGAGGCCGCGACGAAACCCGCCGAAGCCGGTGGCCTGCGTGTGGTCCACGTGCGCACCGGCATCGTGCAGACTCCACGCGGCGGCACCCTGCAGATCCTGCGTCCGCTGTTCGCGGCCGGGCTCGGCGGCCGGCTCGGCGACGGTCGGCAGTGGCTGTCGTGGATCGACATCGACGATCTGAACGACGTCTACCACCGGGCGCTCGCGGACCCGTCGCTGTCCGGACCCGTGAATGCCGTTGCACCGGAACCGGTCCGCAACGAGGACTACACGCGGATCCTGGCGAGCGTGCTGCACCGGCCGGCGCTGCTGCCGGTGCCGTCGTTCGGTCCGAAACTGCTTCTCGGCGACCAGGGTGCCCGTGAACTCGCCCTCGCCGACCAGCACGTCGTGCCGCGCCGGTTGCTCGAGGCCGGGCACACCTTCCGGCGTCCCCACATCGAGGACAGCCTGCGGCATCAACTCGGGCACATCCTCGAACAGGCATGACTGCCCCGCTGCGCATCCTGGTCACCGGCGCCACCGGATACATCGGCGGACGGCTCGCCCCTCGCCTCGTCGCCGCCGGGCATCGGGTGCGGGTGCTGGCCCGCACCCCCGACAAGTTGCGTGACGTCCCGTGGGCCGGTGACGTCGACGTGATGCAGGGCGATCTCGACGATCCGGACTCGGTGGAGACCGCGTGCCGCGACATCGACGTCGTCTACTACCTCGTCCACTCCATGGGCGGGCGAGGCGAATTCGAGGAGGCCGAACAGCGATCCGCCGAGCACGTCGCCGCGGCGGCGCAGCATACCGGTGTCGGCCGGATCGTGTATCTCGGTGGCCTGCATCCGAATTCCGACCGGCTCTCGCCGCACCTGCGGTCGCGGGAACAGGTCGGCCGGATCCTCCTCGACTCCGGGGTACCTACGCTGGTGCTGCAGGCGGGCGTCGTCATCGGGTCGGGTTCGGCGTCGTTCGAGATGATCCGCCACCTCGGCAACCGTCTGCCGGTGATGACCACACCGCGCTGGGTGAACAACCGGATCCAGCCGATCGCGGTGCGCGACGTGCTGCACTATCTCGTCGCGGCCGCCGACGCACCGCTGCCGCGCAGTCGCACCTTCGACATCGGTGGCCCCGACGTGCTGCGCTACGGAGAGATGCTGCAGGTCTACGCGGAGGTCGCGGGACTGCGGCGGCGCCACATCGTGGTGCTCCCGGTCCTCACCCCGAGACTGGCCGGCCTGTGGATCGGCCTGGTCACCCCCATACCCCCGTCGCTGGGGCGTGCACTGATCGAATCGTTGAGCACCGATGCGGTCGTCTCGGAGCACGACATCGACGCGGTGATCCCTCCCCCACCGGGCGGCACGACCGGATACCGGGACGCGGTCGCGCTGGCGTTGCGCCGCATCGATCGCGGCGAGGTGGAAACCACGTGGGCGAACGCCTCACCGGTCGGCGCACCCGCCGACCCGCTGCCGTCCGATCCCGACTGGGCCGGGGAAGTGGTGTTCACCGACGAACGCAGTCTGGACTGCGACTGCCCCGCGCGGGAAGTGTGGCCGGTCGTCGAGAGCATCGGCGGCGAGAACGGCTGGTATTCCTTCCCGTTGGCGTGGACGATCCGGGGCTGGCTGGATCGGTTCGCGGGTGGGGTGGGCCTGACACGGGGGCGCCGCAACCCGACCACGCTGCACACCGGCGACGCCCTGGACTTCTGGCGCGTCGAGCGGATCGACCGCTTCGAACTGCTGCGGCTGCGTGCCGAGATGCTCGCCCCGGGCGGGGCGTGGCTCGAATGGCGTCTCGAACCGCTGGGCCCGGACCGGACACGCCTGCATCAGCGGGCGATCTTCTTCCCCAAAGGACTTGCCGGCAGGCTGTACTGGTACTCGCTGCTGCCGTTCCACGGGGTCATCTTCAAGGGCATGCTCGAGAACATCGCGGGGGCCGCGCGCCGGGAGGTGGGCGTGGACGGATGAGACCGACCGCCGCGGCGTCCTCACATCGTCGGATCTCGAAGGCGCAGCCCCGCAAAGAAGGTGGCCAGTTCATCGGGCGCAGCCAGAGGCAGCACGTGCGCAACGTACTGGTCGGGTCGCACGACGACGACGACACCACCGCGGTCGATCGCGCGGGACTCGAAGACATCGTCGTCGGGGATCGCGGCGTAGACATGTTCGTAGTCGACCAGGTCGAACGGCCCGACTCTCGGCTTGAAGATGTCCGGCACGCGGCCGAGCTCGATCGCGTGGTGGTCCTGCTGGTAGACGACCTTCAGATCGAACCAGTCGTTGGGTCGGACGCCGTCGGGGAGCTCCGCGAACGGCGAGTGCTCGGACGTGGTGAGCCACCGTGCCGCGCTCTCGAGAGCGGAATCATGGCCGGAGGCTGACTCATCCGCGAAAAGGTAGATCCTCCAGCGTCCGTCGGCTCTGGCGTGATGACCGAGGTGGACCGGGTTGGTGTCGGCCACCCGTGAGACCCTGGCCGACGCGAAACGCTGCCCGATCGGGAATCCCTTCGCAAGGTCCTGGTACGTCGCCTGGCCGACGATCATCGATGGCGGGTACTCGGTACGGAATCCGGTGCGGAACTCCTCCGTGCTCCGGAAGAACGTCGGCACCTCCGCGACGTCGTCGAGCTCGTCGGCGCGTTTGGCGATCATTGCCGCCCACGCCTTGTCGAAGTCGATCAGGTTTTTCGCGATGGCCTTGCGCTCGGCATCGTAGGTGGAGAGCAGCGACTCGGGGGCACGCCCGTCCAGGACGTGGCCGAGCTTCCACCCCAGGTTGAAGCCGTCCTGGAGCGAGACGTTCATGCCTTGTCCGCCCTTGGCGCTGTGCGTATGGCAGGCGTCGCCCAGGATGAACACCCGTGGCGGGCGTGGGTCGCCGGTGTGGTCGCGCAGTGTGTCGTCGAACTGCTCGGCCAGCCGGTGGCCGACTTCGTACACGCTGAACCAGGCGACCTGCTTCACGTTGATCGAGTACGGGTGCAGGATCTTGTTGGCCTTCGCGATGACGGTCTCGACGGGCGTGGCCCGGACGCCGCTCGCCTGGTCGGGGACTTCACCCAGGTCGACGTACAAGCGAAACAGGAATCCCCCCTCTCGGGGAATCACCATCATGTTGCCGTCGGTACTCGACTGGATGGTCGACAGCAGTCGAATGTCGGGGAAGTCGGTGTCGGCCAGGGCGTCGATCACACCCCAGGCATGGTTGGCGCTGTGGCCCTCGAATCGGCAACCGATCGACCGGCGTACCCGACTGTGGGCACCATCGGCCCCTACGAGGTACCTCGTACGGACCTCGAACGTCTCTTCTGCACGCTCCCCGGCGGTATGGGCAAGGGTTACGTATACCGGATACTCCGAGCCCGAGTCGGTTTCGTGGCTTCTGTACTCCAGTCCGAAGTCCGGCTTCATGCGGCTGGGCGAGTTGGCCATGAACTCGGCGAAGTAATCCAGTACGCGTGCCTGGTTGACGAGGATGTGCGGAAATTCGCTGAGCCCCTTCGGGTCGTCGAGTGACCGGCCGGCCCGGGCGATCTTTGTGGGATCGGCCGGGTCCGGCTGCCAGAAGGCGAATTCCGTCACGTGGTGCGCCTCGGCTGCCAGGCGTTCGGCGAATCCGAACGCCTGGAAGGTCTCCAAACTCCGGGCTTGGAGACCGTCTGCGTGTCCGACTTCCAGACGGCCGGCGCGGCGTTCGACGACCCGGGTCGTGATGTTGGGGAATTGCGAGAGTTGAGCTGCGGTGATCATGCCGGCGGGACCGGTGCCGACGATGAGCACGTCGACCGTGTCGGGTAGGCCACTCGGCCGGGTCGGCCCGACACCGGCGGCGGGCTGTACGCGGGGGTCGCCTGAGACGTAGCCGTGGTGATGGAACTGCATGGCGACGTCACACCTGCCCGGCAGACGACGCGATCGCTTGCGCGCGCCAGACGTTCCACGCGCGGGTTGCCTGCCCGCCGACGGTCGCGTTCGCGGCCGCTGCCTCACCGGCGGTCAAGTAGCGCGGTTCACCGAGGGCGAGGGCTGAAGCCTGCGCGTGGGCGTTGACCTCGGTGTAGACCGCCCGGTAGACGGCCTCGGGCACCGAAGCGCCGACTGCGACCGAGCCGTGTCCGCGCATCAGTGCCACCGAGGAGTCACCGAGGGTCTCGGCGAGCGCGGCGCCCAGCTGCGAGGAGGTGATGAGGAGGTCGGTGGCGTCACCGGCGACGTCGGCGATCTCGAAGACGGGTGTCTGCTGCGGGTCCAGGAAGCCGGCCATGTGAATGACCGGCCGCAATGGCACCGAGACGGTGCTGAACGGGACGACGGCGGGCGAGTGGCTGTGTACGACCGCCATCACATCGGGCCGACGGCGGTAGATCTCGGCGTGGATGAACCGCTCCAGATAGGGGCTCCGAGGGTCGTCTGTGTCACCGTCCAGATCGTGCTCGAGCAGGTCGGACTCCGTCACCGATCCCGGCGCGAGGTTGCGTGAGAGCCAGAACGTGTCGGCGCCCGGTGCGGTCCTCATGCTGACGTGGCCGAACGAGTCGAGGACGCCCTGGCGGACGAGGATGTGGTTGGCGGCGACCAGGTCGCTCACCGACGTGCCTTCGAGGGTGGTCATGCTGTCGATTCCTTCGCGTGGGTATGGCTGAGCGGGGCGGTCACGAGCTGAGGAAGACGACGCCGGCGCGCTGAGCCATGATCGGCTGGACCTGATCGCGCACCCACTGTCGGTGGGCCGGGTGGTCCCGGAACTCCAGGTAGCCTGCCTCGTCGTCGAACTCGATGAGGGAAGCGAATTCGAAGTTGTCCGGCCGGATTCGCAGATCTCTGCCCATCTTCATCGACCGGATCGTGGCGATCCGGTCCCGCAGGCCGAGCAGGCCGTGAGCCATCCGCTGTATCTGTTCGTCGGTGGTGCCCTCGTGAAAGCGGAGCTCGATTACGTGGTGCAGCATCGTCAATGCCCCCTGCGCGGGATGCTGACCGTCTTGGATCGGGTGAAGCTGATGATCTCCTCGAGGCTCTCCTCTTTGCCGAGGCCCGAAGCCTTGACACCGCCGAAGGGGAGGCCCGGGAAGTGGCGCGACGAGTCGTTGATCCAGACATAGCCGGCTTGGAGATCGTCGACGAACCTGTGTGCACGGTCGACGTCCTGCGTCCACACGCTGGCGGTCAGTCCGTACGGGACACCGTTGGCGATGCGGACCGCCTCGTCATCGTCGTCGAAGGTGAGCACCGACAGGACCGGCCCGAAGATCTCCTCCTGCGCGATCGTCATGTCGGGGGTGACTTTGTCGAACACAGTCGGGGCGATGAAGAGGCCCTCCGGCAGGTGGTCGGGTCGCCCGCCGCCGGTGGCGAGGACAGCGCCCTCGGCGAGCCCGGCCTCGATGTAGCCGCTGACCCGCTCGAAGTGCTCGCGGGAGACCAGCGCGCCCATTTCGGTCGATTCGAGGACCGGCACGCCGACCTTGATCTGTTCGACAAGTTCGACCACCCGTGCGACCACCTGGTCGGCGATCGAGCGGTGGACGAGCAGCCGGGAGTTCGACCCGCAGGACTCGCCCTGGTTAGCGGTGAAGTTCATGCCGAAGACGGCGCCCTGGGCCGCGGCCTCGATGTCGGCATCTGCGAGCACGACCATGGCGTTCTTGCCACCCAGTTCGAGGCTGACGTGCTTGACCCCGGCGCCGGCGCCGACCCGCTGGATGTCGCGACCGGTGCGCTCGCTGCCGATGAACGCGATGCGCTCGATCTCGGGGTGGGCTGCGATCGCCACTCCCGGCTCCGGGCCGGCGCCGTTGACGATGTTGACCACGCCCGGAGGCAGGACCTCTGCGATGAGTTCACCGAGTCGGATCGCAGACAGCGGTGCCTGCGGCGGAGGCTTGAGGATGACTGCGTTTCCGGCCATCAGTGGTGCGCCGAGCTTGCCTGCTCCGAAGAAGATGGGGTGGTTGAAGGGGATGATGCGGCCCACGACGCCGTACGGTTCGGGGCGCGAGTAGTGCAAACCGGTCCCGGCGCCGGGGTACGTCTCGCCCTTGATCATCAGGGCCCAGTCGGCGAACATCTCGAGCATGTCAGCGGCCCAGAGGGCGTCCTTGCGCATCGAGGTCACCGGGCTGCCGCCATCGAGCGCGTCGAGAAGACCGAGCTCGTCGGCGTTCGTCCGAATGTGCCCAGCGAGTTCGCGAACCGCGGCCGCGCGCCCTTGCGGCGAGTACCGGCGCCAGGTCTCGAAACCGCGCTGCCCCGACCGGACAGCGGCCTCGACATCGGCCGCACCTCCGTCGGCGACCTCCGCCAACGGCCGCTCGGTCGCCGGATCGACGGTTGCGAAGCCGGCGCCACTTACGGCCGGGCGAAGTTCGTTGTCGATGAGCAGACCCCAGTCACGCGACCGGATCGCGGCCAGCGTCTTCTCGTGGGGTGCGTACTCCGACTCGTAGGGCGACGTGCTCGTCATGGAGGATGGCATGGGTTCTCTGCCTCGTCAGGTTCATCGTTGTGATTCGGGTCATCAGGACGCGGTGGCGGCGCTCGTCAGGCGGGCGCGCAGCTCACGCCAGCGCTGCCCGCACTCGCGGGACGCGGCGGCGTAGGGCTCCGGCAGGTGGTTGTAGGGCGACCGGATCGGGCCCGGCCGGCAGTAGCCGGCGGTGGCGATCCGGGTCTTCTCGATCTGGAGGTTGTAGGAGGCGAAGAGCTCCTGGTCGGCGAACAGGTGGGCCGCAGGCTCGTTGGCCCAGGCAATGTCGGCCACCGCCTTCTCGACGGCTGCAGCGTCACCTGTCTGCAGCGCGTCCATCAGCACGATCGAGGGCTCCGGTCCCATTGCTGCGGCGGTGGCCCAGCAGCCCGTGGTGGTCGTGGGCGCTCGCTTCGCGAAGTCGTGCACGACCATGTCGCTGGGCAGGAAGTTCACCGTGCCCTCGGTTGCTTCGAGCATTCGCTCCAGATCGGGCGCCTTCGACACCTTTGCCGAGGTGACCGTGGGAGCTTGGGCTGCGATGCCCTCCCAGAACTCCACCGGGAAGGTGTAGCGGAAGGCTCGGGCGTTTGCGTAGACCATGACCGCCAGGTCCGGGAACGCCTCGCTGATCTGGGCGTAGTAGTCCACCGCCATCGCGGTGGTCAGCGGCTGCCACATCGGTAGGCCGAGCAGGGTGCCGTCGGCTCCCGACTCGGCGACCTTTCGCAGACGACGAGCGGTGCCGTGGCCACCCGAGCCGGTCGCGCCCACGAACGTCGGCACCCGACCGTCGACAGCCTCCACAATCGTGTCGACGACGACATCGAAGTCGTCCTCGCTCAGACTCGGGCACTCGCCCGTCGTTCCCAGCGCGATGATGCCGGAGACGCCGTCGCGCACGAGCTGATCGACCAGTCGCGCCGTCTCCTCGACATCGACCGTGTTCCGGGCATCGATCCGGTCGGAACCCGGCAGCGCGGGTGTCGGGATGATCCCGTACACCCCGCTGATCTCGGATGCGGTGATCACTCGGCCGCCCTTCGCGTCAGTCATCGTCACTACCTCGTGTTCCATCGAATGTTGTTGTTTCACTTCGTAAAGTTCGGAGGGGGCGGACCGGCGTATCCCCAGGTGTCGCCCTTCCATTCCTCGCCCCAGAAGACGGCCTCCAAAGGGGCGTCCACCTCCTCCTCCACCTGCTCGAGCTCGGCGTAGTACTCGATGAACACGCCCGCGGGGTCGGCGTAGTAGGTGAAGATGTTCTTTCCCGGCCCGTGTCGGCCGGGCCCCCACACGCAGGGCGTCCCTTCGCGGGTCAGCGCGCCGAGTGCCGTCATGATGCTGTCCATGTCGACGACATCGAATGCGATGTGTTGGATCCCCGTCCGTTCGGAGTCGCAGAGGGCGAGGGTGTGGTGATCACGGTTGCACCTCATGAACGACATGCCGCGTGCGGTCCGGTCGCTGACCCGCAGGCCGAGCCGGCCGTAGAAGCGCTCGAGTACCGCGCGCTGCGGCGTATTCAGCACGAGGTGGCCGAGCTTGCGGGGCGCGACGATCCGCGCACGGTGGCTCTCCTCGGTGACAGAAGCGCCATACAGCAACTGGACGAGGTTGCCGTCGGGGTCGCAAACGGCAGCACTCGCCTCGTGCCCGGGCCCGACCGCGTCCCCCGGCTCACGTTCCACCTGGCCGCCCGCGGCGACGGCCTGCTCGAACGCCGCATCGAGGTCGGCACGGGTCGCGACGTCGAAGGACACGTGCACCAGCTCCCCCCGGGTGGCGCCGGCGGGCGCCTGCTCGAGGGAGAGCCCGTGATGGGCGGAGGTTCGGGCTCGGAAATAGCGACGCTGCGCGTCGCCGTCGCCGCGGACGGGCGCCAGCCCCCAGCGGTCGCGGTAGAAGTCCTCGACCCGATCGAGGTCGGGAACCGCGAGCGCGATGTTGTTGAGCGTCTGCACCTTGATCACACGGACCTCCGGTTTCTGGTGTGCACAAGCAGTACGACGAGGAGTGGGCCTCATCCCCGTCGCGGGCGGTTCCCGATCCCTTCGGGGACCGCCCGCAACCCTCAGTGGTGGCGGACGAAGTCCGCCACGAGGCGGTTGAACTCGTCGGCGTGCTCGAGCTGCGCCCAGTGGCCGCAGCGGTTGATGACATGCGCGCGTGAGTCAGGAATGTTCGCCGCCAATACGAGCGCGGTCTCGAACGTGACGACCCGGTCGTCGCGGCCGTGGATCAGCAGCGTGGGTGCCGTGATCTCCGAGAGCCGGTTGGGATCGACCCAGATCGTGATGGGTGCCTTCGGTGCAGCCGCGAGCACATTGGCGACGTGTTCGGGGCGCTTGGCCACTGCCTCGGACCGCTGCCGGCACAGCTCGGGAGTGGCAAACCGCTCCTTGTCGAAGACCATGATCTCGACGAGCCGCTTCATCTGCTCGGGGCTGTAGTCCGACCAGGTCCGAGCCATGATCTTGAGCCCTTCGGAGGGACCGCCGCCGGCACCGAACAGGATCGGCTTCATCTGGATAGGGGCGCCCATGGTGATCAGGTGCGTGACCCGGTCCGGGTGCTCGATGGCCATCCGCAGCGAAGTGTGGCCGCCCATCGAGTTACCCACGAACGCCGCCTTCTCGATACCGAGGGCGTCGAGCAGCTCGCAGACCGCCTGCACTTGGTCGTAGGTCGAGAAGTCGACCTCGCTCGAGGCTCCCCAACCTGGGAGGTCCGGGGCGATGACGCGGAGACCCGCAGCGGCGATAGCTTCGATGTTGGGGTTGTAGTTGCTCCAACCGGTGGCACCGGGGCCGCCACCGTGAATCAGGATCACCGGATGGCCGTCGGCCGGGCCGGCCTCGTTGTAGTGGATGGTCCAGTTCTCGGTATCGACGTCCTTGGCGACGTCCGCCTCGATGAGGGTCATCAGTGGGCACCTTCCGGGGGCGTGTTGGTGAACGGGGCCTGGCCCAGCAGGGCGTGGACTATCTCGGGTGGGCGGTGTCCCCAGGCACTCAGCTGACCGAGGGTCTGCACTTCCCAGGTCTCGTCGTCGATGAGTAGACCGCCCCAGCCGTACTCGACGGAGAAGCCCGACGGCGTACGGACGTAGAAGCTGAACATGCGGTCGTTGGGGTGCATGCCGAGCGTCATCTCGAAGGGCTGTTTGGCATCCATGCAGCGGTCGTAGGCCAGGCCCACGTCACGGATGTCGGTGACTTCGATCATGAAGTGGTGGGTGCGCTTCGGGTTCGGCATGTTGCCGAAGGCGAGGGTGTGGTGCCGCGGATTGCAGTGCAGGAACACGACATCGGCGACGATCCCCGGCGCAAGTTCCTCGACGATGAAGTCGCTGATCTTGAAGCCCAGCAGGTCCAGATAGAACGCCAGGTAGTCCTCGCGGTCGACGTCCTTGGACATCAACACTTGGTGACCGGCCCCGCCCTGCCCGGTGACGAACGTGCCGAGCATCGTGCCGGAGTGGAACGGCGTCTCGGCGTCGGCGAAGCCGGTGACCAGCTCGATCCGGTTCCCGATCGGGTCTGCCGTGATGAAGATGCGGTCGACCTTGCGGGTGGTGGCGAGTGCTGCATCGCCCTCGGTGACCTCCACCCCGGCACCCCGGAGCTTCTCGACGATCGTGTCGAGCGATGCATCGTTCTCGACCTCGTAGCCGGTCGCGGCCAGGTCGTCGGCCGGACCCTGGGTGCAGAACCAGCGGTAGGCCTTGTCGTCGGTGCGGAAGCTGATCGAGTCAGAGTTCTTGTCGGCCACCTGCATACCGAGCAGGTCGCCGGCGAAGTGCTCCCATTCCGCAAGTTTGCTGACCTCGTAGACGACGTAGGCGAGCTCCTTGACTCCAGTCATCGTTCTTTCCTCTCAGAGCGCGGGGACCGCGAGACCGGACTTGTCGGCTGCGGCGATGAACTTGTCGGGACGAACCGCGACCGCCCTGACGCCATACCGCTCGAACCACGGAAGAAGCGCGTCCTCGAGGTCGACAAGATCGTTGGGGCCCTCCGTGTGGGACATCTTGGATCGCACCGTGCGGTAGGTCGCGCCGAGGGCATCCCACTCGGACTTCTCCTCGGCGCTCAGCAGGGTTGCCGGATCGACCTCGGCGCCGATCAGGACGAAGCCGTGCCCTATCAACTCGTCGACGCGGGCGCGGGTACCGACGTGGTCGCCGATGTGGGGCTGCGGCAGCATCCGGCCGACGATGCTCGCATCGCCGAGTTCACCGCGCAGCCAGCCCGCTTCCAACACCGGGGGTGCGAAGATCGGCTGCTCGGGTGGCGTCACGGTGTTCTCCGGGACGGCGTCCATCGCCTCGATTTCCTCCGGCGTCGCTTGCTGCATGATCACCCGGCCGAGCGCGATGGCAATGTTGGTGAAGAACTCGACGTTGGGGCGTCGCTCGGCCTCGTAGGTGTCCAGCCACTCTTCGCCGAGCTCGCCACGCAGGACCCGCGCAAGCTTCCAGCCGAGGTTGTGGGCGTCGCGGATGCCGGACTGCATGCCGGCCCCGGCCCACGGCGGCATCAGGTGGGCTGCGTCGCCGACGAGGAAGATTCGTCCGCGGCGCCACGACTCCGCGGCACGGACGTGGTGGTGGTAGAAGGCATACTGCTCGATCTCGACGTCGTCCTCGGACTTGCCCAGCGCGTGCAGTAGCGGCCACACCTCGTCGGTGGAGGGGAAGTCGGCCTCGGTCTCACCGGGCCTGAGCGCGATCTCCCAGCGGTGGTGGCCGCCGGAGAGCGAGATGTCGACGACAGGGTGCTCGGAGTCCGACCAGAATGTCGGGCAATCACTGTCGGGCCAGAAGCGCTTGGTCTTGCAGTCGATGACGATCCACTGGGTCGGGGCGGTATCGCCGAGCATCGGGATGCCGAGCAGTTTGCGCGTCGGGCTGGAGCCACCGTCGGCCGCGATCGCGTATCGGGCGCGGGTGCTCGTCTCTCGACCCGTCTTGCGGTCGCGGGCGGTGATCGTGACGCCGGTTTCGTCCTGGTCCACGCCGATCACCTCGACGCCCAATCGCACGTCGAGGGCGTCGTATTCCTCGGCGCAGCGACGCAGCTCGGCCTCCATTGTCGGTTGATAGATGTTGAAGAAGCGCGGCTTCGTGTTGCGCGTACCCAATTCGGACGGCGGATGCTGGACGCGCATGATCTCTTGGCCGTCGTAGGTCACCCAGCGCAACTTGTCCTCCGGCTCGATGACCTTCTCGATTCGCTCGTCGATCCCCAGCTCCTGGAAGATCCGCATCGTCCAGTCGTTGATCGTTACCGCACGAGCGCGGGCGTAGATGTCCGTATCACGCTCGAACGCAATAACACTCGCGCCCTTGTTGGTCAGTGTGAGGGCTCCCGCAAGGCCGGTCGGGCCATAGCCGATGATCGCGACGTCGGCATCGAAGTGGTCAGACATGCATCACTCCTCCATTGTTCGACCAATCGGTCGATAAGTTCGTGAGGAGCGTCACAGTTTCCGATCGCGCCGTCAACCATTGCTGCTCAAATTCCGCCGTGCAGAATTAGGTTCCCTTTCGCGGCTCACTGTGCTGGTGCGCCGAGAGTGCGAGATCCGGGCATCGGCAAGTCCGCTCTACAATCTGCACGTGGAAAGGCAGCGAGTCAGCAACCGGCGAGGGCGGCAGTCCCGCAACGAAATCCTGGAGACGGCCACCCGGGTCATGGGGCAGCGCGGTTACGCGGCCACGTCGCTGTCAGCTCTCAGCGCCGAGATAGGACTGGCAAAGAGTGTGATCCTCCACCACTTCCACACCAAGAGCGGACTGCTCTCGGCAGTGATGGAAACGGGCATGAAGGACTTCTTCCAAGCGCTGGGCGACCCGCAGACGAATCCGCCCGTCGACGGCACGCCCCGGGAGCGGCTGAGCTGGTTCCTCAATCGCGCAGCCGCGGTGTTGACCGAGCGAGAGGAGTTTCTCCGACTGCACATGCTGCTCATCCTCAGCGAGGAGGAGGACACGGGCGAGGCGGACGTTGCAGACACCATCGCGAGCGTGCGCCGCGAGGGCCGGAGCCACGTGAACCGCATGATCCGGGAGTCGTTCCGTGACCATGGGCCGGAGATCGCGAAGGCGGTTGCCGACAAGTTCGAACGATTCTGCATGGCCGGAATCGACGGGGCCTTCCTCGGCGGACAAGCCGAGGCCGGTCGATCGATGAGTGAGGAGATGGACGAGCTCGCCGATGCCATCACACTGATGGCGGAGGCGTTCTTGGCAAGGCTCGATGCAGACGCGCTCGGCACCGGTTCGGCGGCGAGCGGGCGAACGTCACCCGCCGGGCTGCTCGATCCAGCTCGGCCGAGATAGGCGCCGGGACCGCATCGAATGCGATCCCGGCGCCGGTTCCTCAGCTACACAGTGCCTTCCGCTACACCGTGCAGAGGGGCTTGATCTCCTGCAGTCCTTCCGTGGTCGGGGAGGTCAGCATCAGGCACGAGTTGTACCCGGCATCCTCGACGACCGTGCGGATCTGTTGCCACGCAGCGGCGTCCACCACCGGCGAGCGCGACAGCACGAATCCGGACACCCGGGTCGGGTCACCGACGAGGGCCCACGAGTAGTCGTCGGCGAGGTAGGTGACGATGTAGTTGCTCGGACCGTCGAGCGAGTCCTGGAACGGCACACCCGGGAACGACACGTGCAGCGACGCGGTGTCGTTGACGCGGGCGTTGCCGACGATCCCGCGCCGCTCGCCGGTGATCGTCGTGCACGAATTCTCCACGCGCACATTGCGTTCGTCGATCAGAGTGTACTGCGCGGTGGTGTCGCGAACACAGTCGATGTTGTACGGCGCAGGATTGGCGGCGAGCTGGTACCAGCCGCCGACGTACTGCGTCACGTCGAGCTGAGGAACGGGAGTCAGCGGCGCCGCCTGCGCGGGCGCCGCGACGAGGGCCGGACCCACCGCGGCGAGTGCCGCCGCGGCGAGTCCGAACATCGCTCGTTTCACGGGATCTCCTTTCGTCGGTCCGGGCACCGGAATTACTGCTGCGGCGGCAGCAGCACTCCGTCGATCAGGTAGACGGTGGCATTCGCAGTCTTGATTCCACCACAGATCAGGTTGGCGTCGTTGAACTTCCAGTCGTCACCCGAGCCGGTCACCGTCACGGTCCCGCCCTGGACGGTGGTCTGGTCACCCGCGATGTCGGCGGGGGCGATCTGCCCCGGAACCACGTGGTAGGTCAGGACATTGGTGAGCAACGCCGAATCCGTCTTCAGTGTCTCCACGGTGGCGGGATCGACCTTCGCGAACGCGTCGTCGACCGGCGCGAAGACGGTGAATTCACCCCCGTTGAGGGTGTCCACGAGGTTCACGTCCGGGTTGAGCTGCCCGGAGACCGCTGCGGTCAGCGTCGTCAGGACCGGCACGTTCCCGGCGGCGGTGGCGACCGGCTGCTGTGCGAGCTCTTCGATCGAACCGGGTCCGGTCGGTACCTGCTCGGCGTAGGCGGCGCAGCCCGGGCCCACGAGCCCGGATGCCGCAGCCTCCGCGGTGGTCGTCGTTTCCATCGACGACATCGCCGAGGTCGCTGCCGAAGTCGCCGACTCCGTTGCGGAGTCGGAGTCGTCGGACGAGCACGCCGACAGACCCATCACTGCTGCGGCGCCGATTCCGATCAGTGCCATGCTCTTTCGCGTTCGAATAGCCATCGTTCGTCTTCCTTCCGTGGCGAGGGCCCGGGGGCTCCGTCGATCGGGTGTGTCACCGGTCATTCGCCACCGGTCAGGGGGCGGATGGGTCGGATCCGAAAGTTTTTTTCGAGAGCCGTTTCCGGGGCGGGTTTCTGCGGTGAGCCATCCGCCGCGTCTGCGGCTCCGAATGGCGGTCATGGAGATTCCTTCGAGCCGGGTCCGTGCCCACGTGCTGGTGCTGCCCGGCGGCAAGCCGGCGAGTACCGCGACCGCCCGGTGGTGGCACCTGTCGCAGCTGCGGATGTCGCTGCTCACCGAGTCTCTGCGGCTGCGTCTTTCCGGCACCGGCATCACGGTCCGTCAGGTGCAGTACACGGTGCGGGGCTGGAACGGGAGCGTGCGCAGCCCCGTGCAGGACGGTCTGCGCGCCCTCGACGAGATCCGCCGCCGGCGGCCCGATGCGCCCATCGGACTCGTCGGACATTCGATGGGCGGTCGTGCCGTCGCGCACCTCGCCGCGCACCCTCAGGTCGAGGCGGTGGTGGCGCTGGCTCCGTGGTGGCCGGACAACGACGGCGCCCTGATCCCGCCGGGCCGGCGGCTCCTGGTCGCCCACGGCACCGCGGACACGTGGACCGACCCGTCGGTCGCCGAGGCCCAGACGGAGGCCGCCCGCCGCCGCGGCGTGGATGCGACCTGGCTGCCGTTCCCCGGCGCCGGTCACTTCCTGCTCACCCGGCCCGAGCGCTGGCACGCCCTGACCGCCGATTTCCTGTCCGACGCCCTGACCCCGCCCACCCACTCCCCCGGAGGCTCCCGTGAAGCATGACCGGCCCCGTTCCGTCGCCGTGATCGGCAGTGGCGTCGCGGGCCTGACCGCGGCCCACGTCCTCGCCCGCCGCGACCGCGTCACGCTCTTCGAAGCCGACGCGCGTCTCGGCGGCCACGCCCACACCCACGACGTCGACCTCGGGAACGGGGTGCGGGTGCCGGTGGACACCGGGTTCATCGTGCACAACGACCGCACCTATCCGACGTTGCTGCGACTGTTCGACGAACTGGGCGTCGCCACGCAGGACACCGACATGTCGATGTCCATCCGGTCCGACGCGACCGGACTCGAATACGCGGGCGCAAAGGGTCTGCCCGGCCTGTTCCCCGACCTGCGCTCGCTGAGCCGCCTCCGCTACCTGCACATGCTCAGCGAGGTCGTCCGGTTCCATCGCCTCGCCCGTGCCCTGCTCGCCGAGAGCGGTGACCCCGGAGACGTCACTCTCGCGGAATTCCTCGCCCGGCATCGCTTTTCGCGGTACTTCGAGGAACACTTCATGACGCCGCTGGTCGCGGCGGTCTGGTCGTGCGATCCGGTGCAGGCCACCCGCTATCCGGCACGCTATCTGTTCACCTTTCTCGAACACCACGGCATGCTCACCGTCTTCGGATCACCGACGTGGCGCACCGTGACGGGTGGCTCGGCCCGCTACGTCGAGAAGATCGCCGCCGGGCTCGACGAAGTGCTCGTCCACACCCCCGTGCACCATGTCGAACGCACCGGCGACGGTGTCCGCGTGGTCGCCGGGGACGGGGACGCACGCGCCTTCGACGCCGCGGTCATCGCGACACACCCCCGGCACGCCCTGGCGATGCTCGCCCGTCCCACCACCCTCGAGCAGCAGGTTCTCGGCGCGATGCCGTACTCCGTCAACCACGCCCAGCTGCACACCGACACGTCGCTGCTGCCCCGCGCCGAACGCGCCCGGGCGTCGTGGAACTACCTGATCCCCCGCGACGGCGACGGCAGCGGCTCGGTGGTCGTCACCTACGACATGACCCGGCTGATGCGGATCTCCACCGTCACCGATCGGCGTTTCCTCGTCACGCTCGGCGGCGCCGACCGCGTCGACCCGGAGAAGGTGATCGCCGAGATGACCTACGAACACCCGTTGTACACACCGGAATCGGTGGCAGCGCAGCAGCGTCTTGCGGAACTCGGCAGCCCCACACTCGCTTTCGCCGGCGCTTATCACGGCTGGGGATTCCACGAGGACGGCGCGCGTTCCGGCGTCGAGGCGGCACGTCGTCTCGGTGTCGAATGGGACAGCGCCCCCACGAAGTTCCCGCACGCCGAGGCGGAGGTGCTCGCGCCATGACCACCCCGTCGCTCTACCGGACCCGGATCCGGCACACCCGCCACGCCCCGATCCGGCACGGCTTCGAATACCGCAGCTACAGCTGGTTCGTCGACCTCGACGACCTCCCCCGGCTCCCGCTGTGGTTGCGGCCCTTCGCGCGTTTCGACCCCGCCGACCATTTCGACGATCCGCAGCCGCGGGCGACACTGCGCGACGCCCTCGACGCCTACCTCGCGGAGCACGGCGTCGACCTGCGCGGCGGGCGGGTGACCGCCCTGCTCAACGCCCGGGTGCTCGGCTACGTGTTCAACCCGCTAAGCCTGTTCTGGTGCCACGACGACACGGGCGCTCTCGTGTGCGTGGTCGCCGAGGTGCACAACACGTACGGCGGCCGCCACTGTTACCTGGTGCGCACCGACGCCACGGGTCGCGCCGAGGTCGACAAGGCGTTCTACGTCTCCCCGTTCAATCCCGTCGACGGCCGCTACCACCTGTCCGTCCCGGAACCGGGGAACGAGCTGAAGGTGGCGGTCATCCTGCACCGGAACGGGTCGATCCCGTTCACCGCGACGATGCGAGGCCGGGCACAGCGGGCGACCGCCGCCACCGTCGCGGTCGCACAGCTCACCGATCCTCTTGCGCCGCTGATGGTCTCGGCCCGTATCCGACGGCAGGGCATCACCCTGTGGCTGCGCAGACTGCCCCTCGTCCCCCGGCCCACCGGCCACCGTCTCCAGGAGGAAGTCCGATGACCGCACCGGAACTCGACGACACCGCACCCGTCGTGGATGCGCACCGCTGGCCCGACATCGCCGGCGTCCGCGCCGACCGGCACGCACGGGTGGCCGGTGCGGTCGCCGACCGCCTGTTCCGCCGCGCCGCGTCCCGGCTGGATGTGCGCGTGGAATATCCCGACGGCACCGTGGTCGGTGCCGCAGCGCGGGGGCGGATCCTGCCGCGCATGATCATCCGCCGGCCCGAGGCATTCGCCCGGCGCCTCGGGACCGCGGGGCTCATCGGATTCGGCGAGGCCTACATGGCCGGGGACTGGGCGGCACCCGACCCGGTCGCGGTGCTCACCCCCTTCGCGGCCGAGGTCGACCGGTTGATCCCCCGCCCGCTGCAGCGACTGCGCCGCCTGTTCGTCGCCGGCCACCCTGCCGCGGAACGTAACTCGGAGAAGAACACCCGCTCGAACATCTCCCGCCACTACGACCTGTCCAACGACCTGTTCGAATCGTTCCTCGACGAAACCCTGACCTATTCGAGCGCCCTGTTCGACGAATTCCCGGCCCGCTGGGACGACCTCGCACAGGCACAGAGGCGCAAGATCGACCGCCTGCTCGACGCCGCGCGCGTCGGCCCCGGCACACGTCTTCTCGAAGTCGGCACGGGCTGGGGAGAGCTGAGCCTGCGGGCGGCGCAGCGCGGGGCGCAGGTCCGATCGGTGACGCTGTCGAGCGAACAGCAGGAACTCGCGCGCCTCCGCATCGCCGAGGCCGGGCTCGGCGACGCGGTGCAGATCGATCTGCTCGACTACCGCGCGATCGACGGCGAGTACGACGCCATCGTGTCGGTGGAGATGATCGAGGCCGTCGGTTACGACTATTGGCCCACCTACTTCCGCGTCCTCGACCGGCTGCTGCGTCCCGGCGGGCGCGTCGCCCTGCAGGCGATCACCATGCCGCACGAGCGGATGCTGGCGACCCGCGACACCTACACGTGGATCCACAAGTACGTCTTCCCCGGCGGGCTGCTGCCGTCCACCGAGGCGATCGAGACGATCACCCGGGACCACACGTCGCTGCGCACCGTCGACCGTCTCGGCTTCGGTGAGCACTACGCCGAGACGCTGCGGTTGTGGCGCGAACGGTTCACCGCGAAAAGCGACCGGGTCACGGCGCTCGGATTCGACGCGACCTTCCGCCGGATGTGGGATTTTTATCTCGCCTACTCGGAGGCCGGTTTCCGCTCCGGCTACCTCGACGTCCAGCACATCGTTCTCGCGAAGGAGGCCCGGCCGTGAGCGCCTGGAGCAGTTTCCTCACCGTCACGCTGGTCAGCCTTGCCGGGCTCGCGGTCCTGCAAGCGGCCACGTTCGCCGTCGGGCGCCGGATCGGCCGGTACAACGTCGTCGACGTCGCGTGGGGCGCGGGCTTCGTGTACGTCGCCGCGGTCGCGGCGGCGCTCGGCAGCGGCGACCCGGTCCGCCGTGTGCTGCTGCTCGTGCTCGTCGCCCTGTGGGGTGTGCGGCTGACCTGGCACATGCACCGCAAGTCCGCGGGCAAGGGCGAGGACCCGCGGTACACGGCTCTGCTGAACCGGGCCGGCGGCGCCTCCGTCGGCAACGGGGCGAGCGAAGCGACGGGAATCGCGATCGTGGTGCGGAAGATCTTCGTCACCCAGGGAGCCGCGCAGTGGTTCGTCTCCCTGCCGATCCAGGTGTCCGCGGTCGCCGGACCCACCCGCGGTCTCGGCACGGTCGCGCTGGTCGCCGGTGTGGTGCTGTGGGCTGTGGGGTTCGTGTTCGAGGCGGTCGGCGACCGGCAGCTGCGCGCGTTCAAGGCCGACCCCGCCAACCGCGGCCGGATCATGGATCGTGGGCTGTGGGCGTGGACCCGTCATCCGAACTACTTCGGTGACGCCACGGTGTGGTGGGGCCTGTGGCTGATCGCCGCGAGCGTGTGGCCGGGTGTGCTCACCGTCGCCTCGCCCGCGATCATGACGTACTTCCTGGTGTACGCCACCGGTGCGCGGCTACTGGAGCGCTCGATGTCGCAGCGCCCGGGCTACCCCGAGTACCAGCAGCGCACCTCGTACTTCCTTCCGCGGCCCCCGCGCCGCGCGCTCGACGGAGCTGAGAGTCATGTTCGCCCCCGCGCCACCGGTTGACCCCGCACGCTTCCGTCGCCGAAGCGAGTTGAGCTGCCCGATTCGCCCAGCTAGGCTTTCCGGCGATGAGCGGACACGGCCGATGACGGACGTCGGCGGCGGCACCGACACACTCGACGGACTCCTCGCGAAGATCGCGACGGAGGACCGGTCGGCCTTTGCCGAGTTCTACGACCTCACGCGCGCCCGCGCCTACGGCATGGTGCTGCGGGTGCTGCGCGATCCGGGATACAGCGAGGAAACGCTGCAGGAGGTCTACCTTCAGGTGTGGCGCACGGCCTCCGGGTTCGATCCCTCCCAGGGTTCGGCGCTGTCGTGGCTGATCACCCTGGCCCACCGTCGGGCGGTCGACCGGGTCCGTTCCGAACAGTCCGGCGCCGACCGGGAGGCCCGCTACGGGGCACTGTCCACGGACCCGGCGTTCGACGCGGTGAGCGAGGAGGTGGTGCGCCGCGACGACACGCAGCAGGTCGCGGACTGCCTCGGTACGCTCACCGAGCTGCAGCGACAGTCGGTCGAGCTCGCGTACTACAACGGCCTGACCTACCGGGAGGTGTCGGAACAACTGTCCGCCTCGCTCCCGACCGTCAAATCGAGAATCAGGGACGGATTGCTCCGTCTGCGGAATTGCCTTGGGGGTGAGCAGCGATGACGAACAGCACCCATGCCGATTTCGGCGGTGACGACCTTCTCGATCTCGCCGCGGTCTACGCCCTCGACGCGGTTTCGGATTCCGAACGCGACGAGATCGACGCGCGCGTCGCCGCCGCGAGCCCCGAGGTGGCCGCCGCATTCGAGCGGGAGGTCCGCGAGGTCCGGGAGGCGATGGCGCAGGTCTCCGCCGTCGGCGCCGTGGAACCACCCGAACGGGTCCGGCAGCGTTTGCTCGAAACCATCGACACCACAGGCACTTCCGCGCCGGAGGCGACGTCTCGGCCGATTTCGCTCGAGCAGTACCGCAATCGGCGACGGAACTTTCTGCTGGCCGCCGCGGCGGCCGTGATCGTCGCGGTCGGTGCCATCGGCGTCGGATCGTGGGTCCGGCAGGACGTCACCCCTCCCCCGACGTCCGCGCAGATCCTCGCGGCCGACGACGTGCGCACCACGTCGGGCTCCATCGAGGGCGGCGGCACC